>Ga0351972_10326_pt1 | contig 14211 bp, 15 predicted proteins | sample TotcelHFGM3001N9_FD_206747 | JGI IMG/M metagenome (GOLD analysis project Ga0351972, IMG submission 206747) | Enriched cells from coal bed in the Powder River Basin, Montana, United States - Total cells FGM rep2 HSBNCT.FGM.300.1.N9 ...
CCCGAAGACCGTCTGGCTGGAGCCGCCGAACGCCGCGCCGATGCCGGCGCCCTTGCCGTGCTGCAAGAGCACGATGGAGACCAGGGCCAGCGATACGATCACATGAATGACAATGACGATGGTATGCATATCAATTGTATAATATAGGAAAAACCCCGCCCGGGCGCAAGCCTTTTCGCGGCCATAGGGTTCCCCGCCGCCAGTATTTTCAATTTTTCAGGATTGCCGCCGGATTTCCGGGACCTCGCAGGGAGTAGATCACAGTGCGCAGTGCGCACGTGAGTTCGCGGGGAGCAACTCATGGTGCGTAAGACGCACCCTACGATTCTGGCGCCGGCTGAAGCCTGCGGCTACCAAAAACAACTTTTCGAATTCTAAGCGCCAGAATATCTTACCCCCCTACCCCGCGGCTTGGATAATCGGCAGGAACAACTCGGGTTTGAGGGAGGCGCCGCCTACCAGGGCGCCGTCGATATCCGGCTGGGCCAGGAGGGTGGCGGCGTTGTCCGGGGTGACGCTGCCGCCGTACTGGATGCGGATGGCTTCGGCCACCGGCCCCAAAAACTCCCGCAGCAGGCTGCGGATGAAGTGGTGCACCGTCTGGGCCTGTTCCGGGGTGGCGGTGAGCCCCGTGCCGATGGCCCACACCGGCTCGTAGGCGATGACCAGGGCGTCGCCGGTGGCGGGTTTCTGCGTCCCCAAGCCTCCTTCCAGTTGGCGTCTCACCACCTGGAGGGTCTGATCCGCCTCCCGCTCCTCCCGGGTCTCGCCGATGCACAGGATGGGGATCAGCCCGGCCGCGATCACCGCGGTGAGCTTCCGGTTGACGCTCGCGTCGGTGTCGCCGAAGTGCTGGCGCCGCTCGGAATGCCCGATGATGACGTAGTGGCAGCCCGCATCGGCCAGCATGGCGGCGGAGATGGCGCCTGTATAGGCGCCCTGTTTCTCCCAGAAGGTGTCCTGGGCGGCCAGGCGGATATCGGACCCGGCCAGTTCGGCGGCCACCGCGGCCAGGGCGGTGTAGGGCGGCGCCAGCGCCACTTCGGCCCGCCGGCCCGGGGCCGCCCCGTCCCGGATTTCCCGGGCCAGGTCCCTGGCCTCAGCCAGGGTCTTATGCATCTTCCAGTTTCCGGCGATAAAGGGCTGACGTTCAGCCATCTTGGTTCCTCCCGGACCAGTCTTCCAGGGCCACGATGCCCGGCAGCTTTTTGCCTTCCAACAGCTCGATGAAGGCGCCGCCGCCGGTGGAGACATAGGAAAATTTCTGGAAGTCCCCGGCCTTGTGCAGGGCCACGTCGGTGTCACCGCCGCCCACAATGGTCAGGGCATAGGAATCCGCCACCTTCTGAACCATGGCCATGGTGCCCCGGCTGAAGGCGTCATATTCGAAGGCCCCCATGGGTCCGTTCCAGACAATGGTTTTGGCGTTTTGCAGGGCCTCGCCGAAGAGCGTCACCGTCGCCGGGCCGATGTCGGCGATGAGCCAGTCCTTGGGCACTTCCTGCACCGGGATGATCTTGGTTTCGGCCTGCTTGTCCAGCCGGTCGGCCACCACGCAGTCCACCGGCAGATAGAATTTGACATTCCGCTTCAAGGCCTCGGCCATGGTCTCCTTGGCGGCATCCAGCAGGCTGTCCTCCACCAGGGATTTTCCCACTTCATAGCCCATAGCCTTGAGAAAGGTATTGGCCATGGCCCCGCCGATGATCATCTTGTCCACGTGCTGCAAGAGATTCTTCAGGGCCGTGAGTTTGCCGGAGATCTTGGCGCCCCCGATGAGGGCCGCCAGGGGCCGGGCCGGGTCTTCCATAGCCCGGTGAAAGTAATGGACCTCATCCCGCATCAAGAAACCCCCGACGCAGATGGGGGCGAAATGGGTCACCGCTTCCACCGAGGCATGGGCCCGGTGCGCCACCGCGAAGGCATCGTCCACGTAGACGTCGATGCCTTTCATTAATTCCCGGGCAAAATTTTCGTCGTTTTTCTCTTCTTCGGGGTGATAGCGCAGGTTTTCCAGGAGGAGCACATCGCCGGGCTTCATTTCGGCCTTGGCCTGATCCACTTCCGGGCCGATACAATCCGTCGCCAGCTTGACATTCTTGTGCAACCGGTACGCCAGCCGCCGGGACACCGGCGCCAGGGAGAAGGCTTCCACCCGCTGCCCTTTGGGCCTGCCTAAATGAGACGCCAGGATAACCTTGGCATCGCCTTCCAAACAATAATTTATGGTGGGCAACACGGCCCGGATGCGGGTGTCGTCGGTAATGTTGCGGTTCTGGTCCAGAGGGACGTTGAAATCCACCCGGATGAAAAGGGTCTTTCCCTTGATATCAATCTCATCAAGAAATTTCACAGGCAGCTCCTATGCTTGCAGATTATGCTATGCGGCGGCCGACGTAGGCCGCCAGGTCCAGCATCCGGTGGGAAAAACCCATCTCATTATCATACCACGCCATCACCTTTACCAGGGTCCCGCCCAGGACGTTGGTGAGTTCGGCATCCAGCACGGCGGAAAAGCCGGAGCCGTTATAATCCGTAGATACCAGGGGCTCGAAGGACACCTCCAAGACCCCTGCCAAAGACCCGGCCGCGGCCGTAACGAAGGCCTGGTTCACCTCCTCCCTGGAGGTGGGCCGGGGCACCGTGGCCACCAGGTCCACCAGGGACACGTTGGGCGTGGGAACCCGGACGGAGAGACCGTCCAGCCGGCCGGCCAGAGCTGGCATCACCTCGGTGACTGCCCGGGCAGCGCCGGTGGAGGTGGGAATCATGGACAGGCAGGCGGCCCGGGCCCGTCTAAAATCGCTGTGGGAGCCGTCCAGGAGGCGCTGATCCATAGTATAAGAATGACAGGTGGTCATAAACCCGTACTCGAAGCCGAAGGTGTCATACAGCACTTTTACCATCGGCGCCAGACAGTTGGTAGTGCAGGAGGCGTTGGAGATAATCCGGTGGCGGGCCGGATCGAAGTCCTGGTGGTTGACCCCATAGACAAAGGTGGCGTCGAGCTTTTTCCCGGGGGCGCCCAGAATGACCCGTTGCGCCCCGGCCTTGAGGTGCCCTTCATTGGCAGCCCGGTCCCGGAAAGCGCCGGTGGATTCCAGGACGATATCCACCCCCAACTCCTTCCAGGGGAGGCCCTCCGGGTCCAGAACCCGGGTAACCCGCACTTCCCGGCCGTTAATGATGAGGTTTTCTCCCTGGGCGGCAACAGTGCCCGGAAACCGGCCGTGCACCGAATCATATTTAAACAGATGAATATCTCTGGCGATATCGGCCCGGGAGTTGATGGCCACCAATTCCAGATCCTTATCGGTGGCAGCCATGAGCCGGGTGAGACACCGGCCGATACGCCCGAAGCCATTGATAGCTACTCTGATCACTGCTCCCCCTCCAATGCCAAATACGCTGGCCGATAACGGGCCTGAACGCTTACCAATTTATGACCGCTGCGAAAGTCTCATGGAGGATAGCCACCATAGGCTGTCCATGGTTTATTTAGGCGCAGGCGAGGACGCCTACGCCACATTTTGATTGCAGAGGACTCCCATAGAGACTTGCGCCGAGGTCTCAATATGGGCTTAATGTTAATCAGAGTTGTTCGGGCCGTCAATGATTTTATCCTTTCGGCGGGTTTTTCCGACAAGAGTCTCAGGGGAGGCATGAGGCGGCGCTTGCCGCGCCGGGTTTTTGTGGAGAGCGGCGACTCCGGGGAAGGCCGCACCCTGTCTGTAGTCTTGACCACATCCCCCCGGTTTCGGTCTGGTGCTTAAGGAGGCGTTGGTTTCGCTCTTGCTTTTTTACGGTATTTGCTTTAAATGGTTATTTTAACTTTTTATCGGGATGCCACATGGCCAACCTCGTCCGCCAGTTGGGACAGCGCTCGTTAAATATCGTCATAGAAGCCGGGGGCATGGTAATCTTCCTCCTGGAGGGTCTGGGCCTGGCCTTGGTTCCGCCCTTCCGGCCCCGCCGGCTCCTCCAGGAAATTTATCAAATCGGGGTCAAATCCACCCTGATCGTCATGCTCACCGGCGCCTTTACCGGCATGGTCATGGCCCTGCAAGGCTACTACACCCTGAAACAGTACGGGTCCGAAGGGGCCCTGGGTTCGGCGGTAGCCTTGAGCCTGATCCGGGAGATGGGACCGGTGCTCACCGGCATCATGGTCTCGGCCCGGGCCGGGTCCGCGGTCACCGCCGAGATCGGCATCATGCGGATCACCGAGCAGTTGGACGCCCTGGATACCATGGCCGTCAATCCCATTCAATATGTGGTGATGCCCAAACTGCTGGCCGGGGTCATCGCGGTGCCTCTGCTCACCGCCATCTTCGACGTGGTGGGTATCCTGGGCGGCTATCTCGTCGGCGTGGTCCTCCTGGGGGTCAGCTCCGGCTCCTATTTCGCCGGCATGGTCCGGAGCGTCGTGCCCCTGGATGTCTACGGCGGCATCGTCAAATCCCTGGTGTTCGGCCTCACCATCATCCTGGTGGCCTGCTACAAGGGCTACTACACCCAACACGGGGCCGAAGGCGTGAGCAAAGCCACCAACCAGACCGTAGTCTTGTCCGCGGTGCTGATCCTGGCGTGGGACTATGTCCTCACCTCATTTTTTATGTAAACCATGATAAAAATCGTCAACCTGACCAAATCCTTTGACGGCCACAAGGTCTTGGACGGCGTCAACCTCACCATGCCTACCGGCCAGATTACGGTGGTAATCGGCAAGAGCGGCGTGGGCAAAAGCGTGCTCCTGAAGCACATTATCGGCCTGTTGAAACCCGACTCCGGCCAGATCTTCGTCGACGGCCACGATATGTCACTGCTGGCGGGTCGCGAGCTGCGGGAATTCAAGCGGCGTTTCGGCGTGCTGTTTCAGGGCGGGGCCCTATTCGACTCCCTGAATGTGTTTGAAAATATCGCCTTTCCCCTGCGGGAAAAAACCCGGCTGACCGAAGCCGAGATCGCCAAACGGGTTCGGGAACGCCTGGTCCAAATGTCACTTACATCCGAGGTGGAAACCAAGTTTCCCGACGAACTGAGCGGCGGCATGAAAAAGCGGGTCGCCCTGGCCCGGGCCATGATTCAGGAGCCGGAGATCATGTTCTATGACGAGCCGGTTACCGGGCTGGACCCGCCCATGACCAACACCGTCTTTCATCTGATCACCAAGACCCATCAGGAGAGCGGCTATACGGCTTTAATGGTGAGTCACGACATTCCCGAAGTCTTCAGCGTGGCCCACCAGGTGGCCATGCTTCATAAGGGCCGCATCATTGCGGCGGGCGCCCCCGAGGAGATTCAAAACCATACTGACCCTATGGTCCAGAGTTTCATCCGGGGAGAAGTCGATTTTCTGGAGGGCTAAACAAGCTTATGAAACGAGCCAATCTGGAACTGACCGTGGGTTTCTTCGTCCTCATAGGCCTGGTTTGCCTGGCTTATCTGGCAATTAATCTGGGCAAAATAGAGATTTACGGCGAGGGCTACCAGATCTTCGCCAACTTCGACAATGCCTCCGGCCTCAAGACCGGGGCCACGGTGGAAGTAGCCGGGGTGGAAGTGGGCCGGGTGGTATCCATCGATCTCACCCCCGTGTCTCAGGCCCGGGTTGGTTTGAAGATGCGAACCGGACTCAAGATTCATGACGATGCCATCGCCTCCATCCGCACTAAGGGGATCATCGGGGATAAATTTATCAAGTTGTCTTCGGGCGGTTCGGAAAAGCTCATCCCTCCGGGTGGCACCATCATCAACACCGAATCCGGCATCGATCTGGAAGAACTGCTTGGCACGTACATTCACGGCAAGGTATGAGGAGGGAAGCCGTCGTGGCAGGGAGAGGCGGAACACCTTCCGGTTGATTCATGAGGTAGGGGCGGGTTTCAAACCCGACCCTGCAAAGCGAACCTGGTATGAGCGGCCTTTGACTTGTCGGTTTCTGGTATAATATTGCATGAGGATTGAATCCCCTTTGGGAAGCTAAGGCGGTCGTCTGTCTGACTCGGCTTGGCGAAGCGGGAGCAGTAGTCCCGGCAGCCAGGCTGCCAGCCCGGAGGGTATAAGGAGTTATCTCATGATAGGCTTGTGGATGCGAAGCGCGGTTTTTGGGTTAACCCTTCAGTTGGTGATGGGAGCTGCCGGAGCCTGGGCGGGACCTCCCACGGAAACTGTCAGGCAGGTCATCGAAAAATCCCTGGATATCATCCAAAACCCCTCTTATGGGAAGCAGGAAAAGCAGCGGAAAGTTAGGAGCATCGTTGATCCGCACTTCGACTACCAGGAAATGGCCAAGCGGTCCCTGGGACCCGCCTGGGGCAAACTCAGCGTCGCCCAGCGCCAGGAGTTTGTGTCCCTGTTCTCTCAACTGCTGGAGGCCTCCTACTCCGATAAAATCGAGAAGTACGCCCAGCGGGTGAAAATTGACTATACCGGCGAGATTGCGAGCGGCGACAGCGTCGAAGTGCGCACGGTGGTGGTGAAGGCCAACGACCGGATGCCCCTGAACTACCGCCTCCTCAATGAAGGCGGCACCTGGAAGGTCTACGACGTGGTCTTCGAGGGCGTCAGTCTGATAAGCAACTACCGGTCTCAGTTCAGCCGGATTATCCATGAGTCAGGCTATGCCGAACTGGTAAAGCGCCTCAAGACCAAGGTGTCCGAAATAACGCGAGCCGGATGAGGACCATGCTGGCCTGGAATGGGGGAGACGAGTCCCAGCCGTCTCCCCTTCTGCTAACCGCCGGTTCCGGAGCCGGGGCCTGATACCATATCTCAATCAATTGGTGGCACAGGCGTCTCGCCTGTGCAGGCGCAGGCTAAGGCCTGCGGCTACCATAACTTGCTTTTTGATTGCAACTCGGTATGAACTGCGCGCGGGCCCCGGCTGCCCACGCCTGCTTCACCCTGGCCAACACTAACCCTTGCCCCCCATGAATCCCGAACCGGTCCCTACTCCCCGTTATGCCGTCCTGCTTTTCATCTGCTGCGGGGTGGTTCTCGGGTGCTACTTCGGCACCTACATGCGTTTCCCGGTGGTGCCGCTCTACGCCCAGGCCCTGGGCGCCGATACGGTTATGGTGGGCTTGATCAACGCCGCCTTCCTGCTGTCCGCCGGGGCCCTGTCCCTGCCTCTGGGTCTGGTCGTCCACCGCCTGGGCATGAAGCTCTTGGCCGGGGTGGGACTGCTGATTCTGGCCGCCTCCTCCTTTCTCCTGGCCGTCAGTTCGACCCCGCATCAGCTCATCTGGATCTACCTGTTTTCCGGCGCCGGGCTGGCCGCCTTCGGCCCCACCACCATGTCGTACGTAGCCGGCATCTCGCCGCCCACCCACCTGGGCCGGTCCTATGGCTGGTACACCACGGCGCTCTATATCGGCATGAGCCTGGGCCCGGCAGCCGGGGGCTTCGTGGCCGAAGTCTGGGGCTTTCCCCTGGTGTTTATCCTGTCGGGGCTCAGTATCTTCTTGACCTTCTGGGCCATGTTCTTTTTCCTGCCCCGGGCCCGTCACGTTATGCCCGCGAGCCCCCGCCAACCCGCCATGGGAGCCGCCTTAATCCGGGAAGTGGGCAGAAACCTGCCGTTGATGGGCACCTGGCTGGCCACCGCCGGGGGCTGCTTCGGGTTGGGCGTCTTCATCACCTACCTGCCCTTGCATGCCCACGAGCAGGGGCTGACCTACGGGCAGATCGGCCTGGTCTTTGCCGTTCAGGGTTTGATGAACGCCGTCTCCCGCCTCCCCTTCGGCCACCTGAGCGACCGGGTGAAACACCGCACCCTCCTGGTGGTCTGGGGGCTTCTCGGGATCGCGGCTTCCCTGGCCGGCTATGGGATCTCCCGGCGGCCGCTGCATTTCATCCTCTGCGCCGGGGTCATGGGAATCGGCATGGGCCTTACCTTCACATCGGTGGCGGCCCTCTGCGTCGAAACCGTCCGCCCCGACCACCGCGCCATCGCCATGGGCGGCTATAACTCCGCCATCTACCTGGGCATGATGGTCAGCGCCGCCGGCCTGGGCCCCATCATCGGCCTCACCGGCTATAAGGACGGCTTTCTCCTGACCACGCTCATCACGGTCCTGATTAGCGGGATGGCCTTTCTCCTCATGAAAAATTTCTCCCCGCCCGCAGTCCCGAACCCCGAGGGGCAAGGGTGATCTTAACCTTCCCCCCGGCCTCATCCAGTCAACATCTGAGGGTGATTTTTCCCGATAATCGGGTATAATTTTTGTAATTTGCTGGCGGCTGAGTTTCCAGGTCCTATACTATTAGGTATCGGGAAAGGGCCGGACGGGGTCTCTCCTGAAGCCGCCAGAACCGGCTCGTTGGGGAGGCAGCCGGCCCGGGTGCCTGAACAGAGAGGAACTATATATGTCTAAAAACGAGTGGCGCAGAAGCTATGGGTTGCGGGTCTTCCTTCTGACCCTGGCCGTAAGCCTCATGATGGGCGGGTCCGCGGCCCTGGCCGCCGGCCCCGCGGATGAAATAAAAGGCCTGATCAATGAAGTGCAGGCCATTCTCGACAATCCGGCCCTCAAGGCCCCGGACCAGCGAAACAAGAAGGTCGACCTGGTGGAGAAGGCCGCGGCCCGCCATTTCAACTACCGGGAAATGGCCAAGCGCTGCCTGGGAGAAACCTGGGACACCCTCAACAAGGGTCAGCAAGATGAATTCGTGAAGAATTTCAGCGGCCTTTTGAAGGCTTCTTTTGCCTGCCGCCTGGACGAATTCACCAAGGCCGGGGTGACCTACAAACCGGAAATCCTCAAAGCTGATCAGGCCGAGGTGCCCATCGTCATCCTGCGCCCCAACGACAAGATTCCCGTCAGCTTTCGGATGCTCAAGGAGCCCCAGGGCTGGATGATCTACGACCTCCTGATTGAAGGGGTCAGCCTGGCGGACAACTACCGGGGCCAGTTCGCCCGGGTAATTAAAAGCGGTTCGTTCAACGATCTGCTCAAAGTCCTCCAGGCCAAAATGGCCGAGGAGTGCAAGCCGTAATTTTCTTAAAGGTGGCCCCAACTGGAGCCAGGGAGAGCATCAGGGGGCGCGGCCAGGCCAGCCGCAATCTCAGCGCTGGGCCGCCATTGGGAAGCCTAAGCGAGTTCGATATGAGTCCGCGTCAACCATTTTGGGAGCCTCGTTCATTCTGTCATATCTTTCTTTATTCCCCCAAATCCGAATAGAATTCCTTCAGGCAAGCCGGACATATCCCATGTGAGAAACCCACCCCGATATAGTTAGTGAAATACCTCTCAACGCTTTGCCAGTACTCCTGATCATCCCGAATCTGCTTACAATGGGCGCAAATCGGGATGATATCTCGTAAAGTTGAAATCTCATTGATATCCTCAAGAATTAATATCACCCGGGGTTCTCCACTACTCGGCATCGGACTCGCAGTGATCAACAGTTCGATCTCTTTTTTAGTTCCCGCCAGCATAAGTTCTATCTTGCTGCGTCGCCGGGTGACAGCTTGCCCCTCCAAGCATTTTGTTACGGATTTTCTAATGGCGCAATTATCGCAAAATAGCGCTCTGCCACACCCTTCGGACACATCATGCGCATGAAGACAGTGGAGAACTTCACCCCCACGACGATTTAAGATAGTTGCTTTATCCAGGCCAAATACGTTTGCCGCGGTATGGTTCAGATCGAGTATCCGCACATCGCCATCCACAATAAATATCATGAGAGGAATAGCATTCAATATGGTTTGATAGTATATATCAGTACGACTTTCCATTAATTTCTCCTATCCTAATATTATTGTGTTCAGTAAGTTCTATCCATTTTATTAACGCGGGTAGGTAACCCCAAAACCCTTTGCAAAAGTTCCCTTTGACGCATTTGGGATCCCGGTAAAGACGAGGACGGCTGCCCTTCCGGGTTGACGCACCCGGGTAGCTTCTGTTGCTCTTTATCTGCATTACACCTGAGCAAACTCCAACGGCGTGTCCTTGCGGTACGCCAGGGCCTGGCAGGTGGCGATGCGCCGGCCCCGGGGGTCGGTTACCTCGATGAAATAAGTGGCGGTGCGGCGGCCGGCGTGGAGTTCTGTGGTCGCGGCGGTGAGGCGCTCTCCCATCTTGGCCGCGGCGTGGAAGGTGAGGTTCATGTTGAGGGCTACCGCCACCGTGCCGTGGCCGTTAACCGCCGCCTGGAAGGCCTCGTCGATCAGGGCGAAGATGGCCGAGCCGTGGACCATCCCCAGGATATTGGCCATCTTGGGGCGGCAGACCATGCTCACCCTGGCCCGCCCCGGTCCCACCTCTTCCAGTTCCAACTCCCAGAACCGGCTGATCTCCTGGGCAGCCACGCGCTCCTTGAAGGCGCTCAAAAAAGCTTCATCGACTTTGGTCATTTTTCTGCCCCCGAAAGCATAGCGTTTGCCATAAATTCCTTCCTGTTGTCGGATCTTAAATCCCCCTCAATCCCCCTTTTTCAAAGGGGGACTTTTCCTGCAATTCCTTGTAGTTTCCCCCCTTTTTTAAAGGGGGGCAGGGGGGATTATAGGGGGTGCCTGAGCGGAAAATATTTTTGGCAATTGCTATAACTTTAAACCTTGAACTTTGAACTTTCCAGACAGGCGGAGGATGTGTCTCTCGAAGATGCGTGGCGGGGAGTTGAGGAGGCGGGCCGGAGGCCCGGTGGTCTCCGGCCCGCCCTGACATTGTTCCGGTATCAGACTGGCGTGCCCACCTCGGCCAGGGTCTGGAAATAGATGCGGCGAATGCGCCCCATTCGCTTGTTAAAGCAGAGACCCAGTTCCATGCAGGCGTTATAGAAGGATTCCCGGCTGAATTCCATGGCCAGCAACCGGGCCATAGTCTCCTGAGTAAACTCCTGGTGCAGGTCCTTGACCTTCTGGGCGGCTTCCCCCAGGCCCTGCCACACCGGGAGCAGGATGAGGTCCGATTGTTCCTGCAACCGGGCGATTTCGGCCTGGATCGCCTGTATCGAGTGCCGGTAATTGCTCCCGGCCTTCTCCCGGCTGGTCTCCTGCACCACCTCCACCCCCAGGCGTTCCAGAAATTTGATGAGAAAATCCCGGGGACCCTTCTCCCAGGAAGAGAGGTGCCAGACATCTCCGGGAATCCCCACTCGGGGCAGGCGGCCTTTCTGCGGCAGCCACTGGCGCAACTGCTGCCCCCGGGCATAGAGCTGTTCCTGAAGCTGCTGGAAATAGCTGCTTCTTTTCAGGGTGGACTTCCACAGCAGGAAGCGGCCGTAGGCCTTCATTTTGGCGAAAAACAGGTCCCGGGCGATGAGGCGCTTGATCACCGAGGTCCAGCTATAAAACTTCTTCATGGCCCGGGTGGTTTCCATCTGGAGTTCAAAGGGAGTGAACTGCCGGGGTTGGAACACGGTGTGGTGGCCGTCGTACTGGCTCCAGTCCCGGCAAATAATCCGGTTCTGAGCCTCCATCTCCTTGTAGAAAGGCGTCCCGGGCAACGGGGTGAGCATCAGGTATTGCACCGAATCCAGATCCAACTGGCGGGAAACCTTGACGGTGTCCCTGATTACCTGATAGTGGTCCTCTTCCGAGCCGAAGACGAACATGCCGTGGACCTTGATGCCGAAGTGGTGGAAATTGTTGACGCAGTCCTTGATGCCTTGCACGGTCTGGGACTTGTTATAAGCCTTTAAGGTGGCCGGGTTGATGGATTCCAGGCCCACGAAGACCACGAAGCAACCGCTCTTGGCCATGAGTTCCAGGAGTTCCGGATCCTTGGCGGCTTCCACCCGCACCTGGGCGCTCCATTCGAGCTTCAGCCCTTCGGCGATGATGCGCTCGCACAATTCCTTGGTGCGCTGCCGGTCGGCGGTAAAATTGTCGTCGCAGAAAAAGATATGCCGGGCCTGGGCGCCGTTCTGCCGAATCTCCTCGATCACCCGGTCGATGGAAGTGACCCGGTGCTTGCGCCCGAACATCATGATCACCGAACAGAAGCTGCAGTTGAAGGGGCAGCCCCGGGAGGTGGCGATGGAGACCACGCCCCGCCGGTTCCGGGCCTTCCAGCCGTGAATCAGCGTGTAATTGGGGATGGGCAGGGTATCCAGGTCCCCCAGGAAAGGACGCCAGGGGTTTTGGTGGATGGTGTCCCCGTCCCGATAGCAGAGATTGGGGATCGCCGCCAGACTACCGCCCTGGCTCAGGACGTTGACCAGTTCCGGCAGGGCCTCGTCCCCCTCCCCGCAGACCACATAATCGGCGTGCTCCAACCCTTCCAGGGGCAGAAAACTGGGGTGAGCGCCGCCCAGGACCACCGGCAGGCCCTGCTCCCGATAGTAGTCCGCCAACTCATAGGCCCGGGGCGCGGTGGAGGAGATGCTGGAGATACATACCAGGTCAGGGTGAAAGTCCAGGGAGGCGTATTTGGGAGTAGACATCTCCTCAATCACCACCTTGACCTCCAAACCCTGCTGCTCCAGGATGGTTCCCAACAACAACGACCCCAGCCGGGGAATGGCCACCAGGCTAAAAATATGCTCCTGGGGAGACCGGGGTTCGATGAATAATACCTTCTGAATGGGCCGGGCCATGCGACACTCCTCCTGGAACTTCACTCCTGAACATAGGGTCAATATATAAATTAATAAACTACTCCCGCGCCTTTTTCTGCCTACCCGGTGAGCGTCTGGATGATAAGGGAATAAAGACTATCCTGATTTTACTTTAGGAGACCGCGCCACGAATGTCAAATTAATTCTCGGGTGGGCGGCATGCGGACAGCATGAGACAGCAGATTCCCTCCATAGGAGGGAATCTGCTGTACCTGTCACCTTGACGGGTGAATCGGGAGAGATTGATTTAGACGCAACCGGTGGGCTTCGCCAACCCTGCCATCTTACAGGCGCCTTTGCCCGGTCCGGAGGGGAAAAGCTCATAAATATGTTTCAGTTTGAAGCCGGTTACCTTGGAAAGGATCCGCACCATGGGGGCAATGCCGTTCTTCTTGTAGTAGTCCTGGAGCATGTTGATGACTTTCCAGTGCTCGTCATTGAGCTCCGCGATGCCCTCGGAGTCCTTGACGTACTCCACCCATTCCTCATTCCACTGATCCAGATTTTCCAGAAATCCGTCTTCATCTACCGTAAAGGTTTTCCCTTTGAATTCCACGGTTGCCATGCAGAGATATCCTCCTTCAATATTTTGATCGCCGGGTTTTTAGTTTCCAAAGGTATGTCATTGTGAAATTTTTGTCAAGCATTAAAAAATTCTTATCCCCGTTAATCATCGATATTTACCATGGAGGCACCAGGCGAGTCAAGGGGCATCATCACCGTTGGACGACCCCGGGAAAGATCTTCCCCGGATTCATGATGTTATGGGGATCAAAGGCTTTTTTGATCCGCCGCTGCAGGGCCATGGCCGCCTCGGACAGCTCCATCCCCAGATAAGGGGCCTTGGTAAGACCGATGCCGTGTTCCCCCGACAGGGTGCCGTTCAGTTTTCGCACTATGGTAAAAATATCCTCCACCGCCGGGTTGACCATTTCCCGTTCCCCGGGAATCTGGCGGTCATAGAGCACGTTGACGTGGATATTGCCATCCCCGGCATGGCCTTAGCTGGGAATAATCAGCCCCCGGCGCCGTGAAATTTTTTGCAGCTCCGAGATCAACGCCGGAATGGCGCCCAGGGGCACCGCCACGTCCTCGCTCACCTTGTGGGGCTTCACCTTTAAGAGCGCCGGCGAAATCACCTTCCGGGCCCGCCAGAGGCCCTCGGCCTCCTCCACGGTTTTGGCCCTGAGGACCGGGTTCGCCCCCTGCTCCCGGCAGAATTGTGCCATGCGGGCCGCCCGGTCCTCCACGTCCCGGGGGTGGCCGTCCACCGCCATGAGCAGCAGGGCGGCGGTTCCCGCCGGCAGCTCAAAGGGCAGCAGCTCCTTGACGCACGACAGCGTCACGTGGTCCATGAACTCCAGGGCCGTGGGGGCGAGGCCCGAGGTCAGGATCAGGCTCACCGTCTCGGCCGCGGCGTTCATCGTCGGGAATCCCGCCGCCAGGGTCTGGCGCGCCGCGGGTTTGGCCACCAGGCGCAGGGTGATCCGGGTGATCACTCCCAAAGTGCCTTCGGAACCCAAAAACAGGCGGGTGAGATCATAGCCCACCACCCCTTTCATGGTCCGGGTCCCGGCGCTGATGACGTCCCCGGTGGGCAGCACCACTTCCAGACCCAGGACATAATCCCGGGTGACCCCATAC
>Ga0351972_10327_pt1 | contig 14084 bp, 17 predicted proteins | sample TotcelHFGM3001N9_FD_206747 | JGI IMG/M metagenome (GOLD analysis project Ga0351972, IMG submission 206747) | Enriched cells from coal bed in the Powder River Basin, Montana, United States - Total cells FGM rep2 HSBNCT.FGM.300.1.N9 ...
CCGATGTCATCCTTCTGCAGGAATCTCCAAAACCTGACTGGCACGGCGGTGTCGCGTGGGACAAAGTCCCGGACGGTCATTGGGGCAGCGCGGTACTAGCGGCGACGGGGACCATTCGCAAACTCACTGTCGAGGGATACGAAGGGTGGGTCGTTGGGGGCGAGTTGCTCGGCAGCGGACTGAATGCTGCCGAACGTCCTCTGTACGTGTTCAGTATTCACGCGCCGACAGGCAACGCTGCCCGGCCACGTCGTCAGTACGTTGAGGAGGTTGTCAGGATCCTCAATGGCATTGGCCGCCTCGTTCCTTCTGACGCCGACCTCGTCTTGGGGGGTGATTTCAACTTTCTTTCACTCGGCGACCGCAAGGAAAGTGAATCGATTAGGACGACTCCGGCAGAGCGGGAGGGGCTGATTCGGTTTGGCCAGATGGGGCTTGTCTCTTGTTGGACAGCGGCTCACCCTGGGCGCGCTTTGGCACAAACACTTCGATGGTCGGGAGACAAAACGCCTGACAAGGCTACTCCTTACCATTGTGACGGCATTTTCGTTCCGGCATCTTGGAACTCGGGGACCATTTGTGAGATCCTGACCGCTACGTGTTTTGAGGTCAGCGATCACTACCCGGTGGCGGCGTGGATTGTGCGATGAATACGACGCGTGGGATCACCGAACCACACGTTGCACGCTAACCTCGCATCTTCGCGTTTGGAACGATGGGCAATTTTGGGGATTGTTTCCGGAGGTGTCTTCGGCGCACCCCTGGTATCCGGACAGCCGGATTGGCGTGGAATGCAACAGGTAATAATCGGATACAATCGAGCGGCGGTTGCGTCCAGCGGTGTGGCTGGTCCACCTGTCGCCGCCGATTGATTCGCTAGACCGTGAGGACGAGCATGCGAGTTTGCTGTTGGAACGTGAGGCGAGCGTCGGTGAACTCTCCAGCTTGGGCGCTTTTCGATGAGATTTCTCCCGACATTGCTCTGCTACAGGAAGTTGGAGGCATCCCGATTGCCGTTGCCGCGAAGTACCAGTCCGCCATGCGCGAAGCGGCCGGCAATCGGTTCAACACCGCCATTCTCGTAAGGGGCGCAATCGGCGCACCGGTTCCGCTTACGTCAGCTTGGGAATGGGTCAACCGGGAACTCGCACATTTTAAGGGCAACCTGCTCGCGCACAACGTCACCGTTCGGGAACGTCAGTTTCGCCTGATGTCTGTGTACAGCCCGGCTTGGCCGGTTGACCGCGAGCGCCTTCGCGAAGTAGATGTCGAGCCCGTGAAGCTGAAGCTCAATCCAGACGTATGGGTCACGGAGCTCATGTGGGCGGCTCTCCGCGATTGCTCAGGTTCTTCGGAACCGGCGTGGATCGTCGGTGGAGACCTCAATGCGTCGGAGACCTTTGATGCGCGACCTTCCGGTCCCAGAGGGAATCGAGAGATTCTTGACCGCATGGATGCGCTCGGCTTCACCGAGTGCTTGCGGCGGGCACAAGGTCGGCTGGTTCCAACTTTTCGCAATCCGAGCAATGGTCAGATCGTTCATCAGATGGACCACATGTTCGTTTCAAACAGTGTCGCGGCCGATTTAGTGTCGTGCTCGGCCGGTGACCACAGCAGAGTCTTCAACGGGTCACTGAGCGATCATCTTCCGATCGTTGCTGACTTTCGGGACCCAAGCCATCGTCTTTCGGAGCACTTGACAGATTTCATATCTCAATGTGAGTGGACTTTTGCCAAGACGTATGCCGATACATGGCCGCATGAGTACATTGTGCGGAACCGTGTCGATGAATCCCATTTTGTTGAACTCGTCACACTTATTCGCGCGCATGGGTACGAGGAGCGCTTTTACGACAAACTTATCACCTATTTCGAGCAGGATGGCATGGTTTATTGGACGATGGGATTCCCAATCGAGAAGACCATCATCGTCAACCGTTGTCGGAAGGAACAGACATTCCGAGAACGTCTGAAGAATGGAACACTACCAGAGGCACAGACAAAATAGTCCACTCGAGCAATCCGCCGAACAGCTACATAGCATCGCTGACGTCAAAATGGCGCAAGGTCCCTCCGGTAATTTCCTGTGGCCGGACGGAAAGGCGTTTTTTTTTTTGACGCGAAACCGATCCGGACATTATCCGGACATCGGGCGCAGGATTTCACGGCAATTAGCTATAATTTCGACGAATCCGGACGCGATCCGGACAGAATTTGGACACCGGTCCATCTGTCGTCTTTGACCCCACGACTTGCCGAACAGTAGCGAATTCCGGGCCAAAATGCCGGATTCTTTGCGATACTGCGAGTCGGTGAGCGAACGAATGATGGAGGATGAGGGGCATGCGTTTTGGAAACAGCATGGCGTCGGCTATGCTGGAGTTTTCGACTTCAAAGACGGCTCGATTTCAAGGAGAGTTTTAGATGGCTACCGAACCAAGACCAGTTCCGCCGCTGATTCCGCCGGAGAAGCGAGTGGAGAATCCGCCAAACTGGACGCCGGAAGAGTCGGAGCGGCTGAAGGCGGTCTGGCTCAAGATCGGACAGGAGCGGCGGGAGGCGAAGAAGCAGGAGGCGGAGCGGTAGGCGATCAGGCAGGACAGTAGAGTCGGTAACGGATCCAGAATCGCCGCTGGTGGGAAGCAGTAACTTGACGCTCACGCGTCATTTCAAATTGTCAGCCGCTTGCTTCGTCAGCAGGGTGGCCGTCGATTTCATTTCGTTCCTTCCGCTGCGGGTCCTCCACGTGCCACAAAAATACTTCCACAAGCGAAAAGTCTATCCGGCGGTTTGATGGATTTCCATAACCCAGACAAAAAATTCTTCCTGCCCCGAGGTTTTCTTACATGGAGTTTGCTTGATTCATTCCGACTGGCGAAGTTGGGATGTTCTGCGCCGCGATTCTCTGATAGCTAAAACGGGTGCGAACCTGACTTCAGCTGTATCCCACCCCCGAACCGCGTCACCAAACCCACCAGCAGCCATTCTGCTGAATTGTTTGACTGACGCGATTCGGGGGAAATTACAGCCGTGCCCCGGCTACTTCAGCCATTTGCCGGGACCGTTCCGCACGTACCACGCGGCCATGCCTACGGCGGCGGCTGTGCCGATAACCGGCAGCAATGATCCCGTGACGACAGCCATCAGGGCTCCAGCTGCCAACACCGCGTACACGCCGGTTTGCACTGCGTCTTCATCGACATTGGGTTTTGCCGCAACCGGAAGCTCGGTCCGGCGGCGTCTTGCCTTTTGCGTCATTGAGAATTCTGCCGGGATTTGCGGGGGCCGGTGGCTTCCTTGTAGCCGTCCTGCTTGCCGACCTGGTAGCCCAGCCACGCGGCCAGTCCAAGCAAGATCGCCCCTGCCATGAGATCGAACATGTTTTATTTCCTTTCTGTAGTTGATTGAAAACGGCTGCCGCCAATAGGCCGCCGCTGTGAATGTCGAGATTGCCCTTTCGCCCTCCCAAAGCACAGCAATCTCAACGGATGTGTGGTTACGGTTCCAGCTCAACCACCCCAGTTCCGGCAGCTGGCATCGCGATAGTCGCACATGACACAGCCGAAGCCGGGACGGAACACGAAGCGGCCAGCGTCCAGGTCATCCAGGTACGCTCTGATCACCGCAAACAGCCGGCGGAAGTGAACCTCGCTGCGGGTCCTGTACCCGTGGAACTCGATCTTCGGCACCTTGGTTTTGATTAGCGAGCGGATCTCCAAGCCGCTTTCTTCCAATCCGGTAGCCCGCCGAAACAGGTACGCGTAGCTCGACAACTGGATCTCGTGGGTAATCTCGAACGGGGCACCCGACTTGGCGGCTGTTTTGAAATCGCAGATCAGAGGGCCGTCGCGATCGTCCAGCACAAGATCCACAATCCCGGTGAGCGGAATGCCCAGGTCCTCGCCGGTGTCCGGGTCAATCAATGGCTCTTCCATACTGGCCTCCACAGCGAGCGGGAATTCGCGGGCATCGACCATTGATTGCAGGTACACGGTCACCAGGTCGATTGTTTGCTGCTTGAGCTTGGCGCACTCTTCAACCGAATCGAAACGCATGGATTCGAGTTCCGCGGCCTGCTCCCAGCTTTCCACAATACGCTTCACTGCCCCTTCGACTCCGAAGTTCACGATGCCCAAATGCCGGTGCCTGTAAAACACCTCGAGAGCATCGTGGACCCGTTTGCCAACAAACAAACTGGGAGTGGGCGGCGGAATGATGCCGTCGATGTACTTGAGCCGCCAAGCCAAGGGACAGCGCAGCCAGAGGTTCAGGCGGCTGGGCGAGATGTAATCCCACGCACCGCCGCGAGGTTCAATGGCCGTCGGATTTTCCAGCAACAACGTGCTCATGCGGCCATCCCTTCGCTCAGCGCCGCATCCAGCGACACCCGGCCTTCCTTAATCGCTTTGAGCGTGTCGATCAGGCTGCTGGCCTCCAGGCTGCTCAGTCCGGCCAGCGGCTTTCCGAACATGCGGCCGGTGAGCGATTCGAGACGGCGGGTGCCGAGGCCGCGGATCCCCTTTGCCAATTGCGTGGCGAAGTTGATCTGCTTTTCCGAAGCCTGGTGGCCACTGCCATTGCCATTGCTGCTGCCGTTTCCGTTGGCGCTTCCGTTGGCGTTTCCGTTGGCATAGCTGCTGTGGCCATTTCCATTGCTGCTTCCATTGCCATTGCCGCTGGGCTGGTTCGCGTTGGCATTGGCGTGGGTGCCATTACCGTTCGCGCCGTTGTTGCTGCCGTTGTTGCTGCCGTTGTTGCTGCCGTTGTTGCTGCCGTTGTTGCTGCCGTTGTTGGCGGCCGGCTGCGGTTGTGGCGGCTGGCTGGTGCCGTTCAGCTGGGCATCGACAGACGCTTTGGCCAAGTTAAACAAGTAGTCGAGCTTGGCTTGCAGTTTTTCCGGTTCGCGAACGACGCCGGATTCGACTTCGATTTCCAGGTTCACACTGGCACCGCGGGAACCGTAGTTGGCTTCGCCCACCTTGCGGTTGAAGCCGATATTCAGTTTGAGCACGGGAATTGTCTCCTTGTGAATGATGCTCGCGACGCGATGAATCTACGTCGCTGAGCAAAACGGGAAATACCAAGTGGCCTAACAACGTGTCTGAAGCTGCTCGCGTCCTTTGCGCCCTGGCAGGCGCTGAGACGCATTCAAAGGCCGGATAGCTCTGGTGGACCACGCTGGGGCCAGAGCGAGCGTAGAAGGCCCATAGCGCGCCGGGTACGACGCGAACATGACAAGGGCAAACGAACGAGCGCCAACCGGCCAGACTTACAGAGCGACCCGATCCAATTGCCGCAGTGTGGCCAGAGCCGTTTGCACGCTCTTGGCGGTCTTCTTCTGCTGCTTCAGCGCCGCGATCAGATTGCTGATCTGACCCAGCGCCGTGCGCAGCGTGCCTCGCAGGGTTTCGGCCTGTTCGATCAAATCCGCCGGCTCGCAACTGCTGGAATGGCCATTGGCAGTGCCGCCGTTGACGTCGGCCGTCTCGCCAAAAGCCGTCTCGCTCGCAGCTTGGCTTTGAAATCTGTTTGACTTAACCATCGGATAAACGCTCCTGGTTGGTAGTGGTAGTGTTTCAGCCGCCGGTGGTGACTGCATTTCTGAGGAAGCAATCCGCACGGCATTTTTGCTGGGCTTGAGGGCCGTATCGCCTGACACCACAGCCCACACGTAAGCTCGATTGTCGCCCACTGCTTGCGCCGGGCTCTCCGCACCATACATGCACAGTTCGCGAAAACCGAGCTTGAGAGCCCGCGCCAAGTAGGTGCGATTGGTGACGAAACGCAAGTTGTCACCGCTGGCAGTCGAACGAGTCAGCACAAGTTCCGTGGCGGTTTTGCTGTCGCTGGTTTTCGCCCGCAAGATTACCTGGCCGTTGAGATCGACCGTCACGGACCGGTGGAAATCCTCTTCGTCACACGGCAAACGCTCAATCGCGTCGGCCAGAAACTCCGCGTCGGCCGGAGCGATCGTCAGCCGATTGACTGCCGCTTCCGGGCGCTGGACAAAATCTTCCGTCTTTGGAAACCGACCGTCTTTGTCGATGGCCAAGTGGAAGGTCCAAGCACCACTTCGCAGCGTCAACCAGTCATCCGACTTGCCGATCAGCAACGGAGCATTCGCCGGCAAGTCTTTGCAGGCGAAGAGGGTGCTTCTGGGAACCAGCACATCGTCTTCCCACGGAAAGTTAAATCCGCGTTGCAAGAGCAGCTGCCGGCCGTCGGTGGCCACGATTCTGCCGCCAGTGCCCCGCAGTTGCACATTGTTGGTGGCGTAGCGAGCCGCATTCGCCTCGGTGGTATCCGCCGCATCGGCCAAAGCCCGCCACAACCCAACGTCATTCTCGGCCATTGCACTGGGGACCGCCGGAAAGATGGGCGCCTCGCTTGGCGTGCTATCGTATTGCACCCGTTGCGGGATCTTTCTGTCGGTCCATTGGGCGGTGACTTTGCCCTCCGATGTCTGCTCCAGATTCACCGGCTCGTCTTTCGTGCCCTCGCAATCGGCCAGCAGAGCAAAGGGCACGCAGATTCGCTCAACCGGGAAGACGCCCTGGGTGTGATACTCCACCGCGGCATGGTGGTTTTGGGCTCGAATGCGCAGACAGTCGGCTCCGGTGGCGAATAGGAGGTTGGGGCCGACGTCGCGACTGGACAGCCGCAGCGCCCGCCGGAAAACGGCTCGCAGGCGTCGGAGCTGGGAACGCGTGATGGTGATCAACGTAAGGTCTCCTGGGGCGATGAAAGAAGGCCCATACCCATCGACGCCTGACATGCTTAAAGCCGATCAGGCGATGATGGGACGGGGATAGGAAATGCGGCTACAGCGGAGCGGCAGCGATGGAACGCAACTGGACTCAAGATCCTACGGACGGTCCGTAGGATCTCTTTGGGTCAATTGCCGGCTGATTTGCGTACCGGGATCAACGCCGCCGCTGAAAGGACTCCGGTCCCGCGGCGTAGTGCTCGTCCCAGTCGATAACCAGCGGCCTGCGTTCCCGTTCGATGGGACCACGCGTTAAGACGACAAAACCGAGCCGGGCGATTGTGGCAGGATCTTCGCCGGTGGCTCGGGCAACAGCTCGGTCCAAACGAGATTGGGTCATGGGTCTTTCCTTTGGCGGGCATGGCAATGCAAGAAACGAAACGAGCCTCCACCACAGCGGCGGAGGCTCTCAGAAAACGTGTGATGGGGAGGTCCGTGGTCAACGAGACGCCGGACTTGGACACTGGGCTTGGACACTGGACTTGGGCGTTGATACGCAATCGCTTTACGGACGGCTGGGCCCGCCCTCTGTTTCAGATGCCGTGAGCCAATTCTGCTCAAGCCAAGCCCGCTCAGCGTCCAAGGCTTGGTTTCGGCACGCAAATGGAAAAGGTCCCAGCCGCGGGCCATTCACCGGTGACAAGTCCGCCCACCATTGGTTTCGATCATCGGCTTCGACGTGGGAACCGCGATGGAGCGTGACTTCCCCCAAAGTGGTTAAATCGAACGCCTCGCCGTAGACACAGCGGATTGTGCCGCCGGCAGTGATAACAAGCTGCATCTCGGACCCCCTATCTCGGCCGGCGCATGATGTTGCGGCGGGGCTTGTCCACCAGCAGGCTATCCAACACGTTTTCGACTTGGCTCAATTCGGTGACCACGTGTTGCCGGAGCCCTTTATCATCGCGCAGGCTTTGCGGTTTCACGCCGCGAACGATGCCTTGGCAATGCTCCACGAGTTGATCGAGTTCGTCATTGCTGCGGACATTGAGCTGTCCGAAACGCTCAAAGAACTCGCTCAGATTATTGACCACCGAGTCGCGAAAAGTTTTGGGCTTTCCGTCCGCCTGCCCGCTCAGCCGCTCCGTAAGGTGGGAAACCAAGTCGTGCAATTCCTCAATGAACGCCTGTTCCGCCAACCGCACAGCTTCGTCGAACCGAGCTGTCATCCGCTCGCATTCCTGCTGATACAGTTCCGGGCTCAGCTCCCGCAAGTAGTTCGGCGGTTCCACGGATGGAAAATCCCAGCTGACCTTAAACAGGCTGATTAAGTTAGCCGGATAATCATCCGAGTTGTACAGCGAACCCAGCCGATCACGGGCGACCGACTTCAGCTCGTGGTAGTGCCGGTCGAGATCGCGAACCGCTGTGGCAAGCTCCTGTTGGAGGGATTCCATTTTGCTGTTAAAGCCGTCGATTTGATCTTGGCGAATCAATCGAATACCAGCTTCCGGATAGGGCAGCGACATCGACTTCCACAAGGCAATGATGCGGCCTTTGATGCTGGTCACGGCTTTGAACGCCGGGTGCGTCGTATCCAGCAGCTTTTTGCCAGCCGACAGGAAATTGCTTTCGGCACCAAACGTATCGGCGGCTTGGGTCTTCTGCTCGGCCGTCAGTGTCTTGCGGACACCCAGCCAGTTCAGCGACACGCGAACAGCCGCCATTGTGACCCGCAACCGTTGGGACGGCGAGGTTGAGGGGCGGACAACGGGCTGCTCGAGAAGAGTAGTGGTAGTGCTCATGTACGATAATCTCCGGGACTGTGAAATCGGGGTTTGTGTGTGGGTCCAAAAGCCAGCATCTGGAGGCAGAAACAAAAGGCAGGCCCCGGCAGCTGAAAGCTTTATGGGGCCATTGGCAGCGGAGTCTCCAGCAGCGGCTCCATCACCTCGTCCAACCGATCCCGCAATTCCTTCAGTTCTTCGAGTGTGCCGAGAACGCGATCGGTCTTAACGGCCAAATCCAACCAGCAGGCCAGTTCGTGATTGCTGCAAATGATCGCGTTGGAAAGCACTTGCTGGGCCTTGCCAACGCGGATGGGCAGCTTCGGCCGCCGGACTCTCGCTTTCGGTTTTCCTTGTGGTGTGGTGGCCCGACCTTTCCGCCGCCGGGGCCGCAATCGCCAGAATTCAATGGTCATGGGGCAATATCCTTATTCTGAAATGCCTTCTGAAGGGAACGGCGCATCTGGGATTGATGCCTGCGCCGAGACGGGACTCAACGTCCAGCCAAAGCCGTGCTCGCCTCAGCTTCGACGTTTTCACAGAGCACGCCTTGGTGATAGGCGGCGTCAATCGCAGCCTCGGCATCGGTTCCGGCCAAGCGCTCCAAAGGCTCGACGGCCATATCACTGATGCAAGCCAGCTCGTAGTCGCCGGCCACGGGAACATTGACAACGCCCGGTTCCCCCGGAAAGGCCGTTGAGATGTCCCAGTCCACGACGAGCACTTGGATCTCGGGCACCGAACAGAACACTTCGCGCACGATGCCACCGGAAAGATTGAGAACGAGTTGGGGTCTGGTCACGGGTTGTCTCCTGGGAACGAGATGCGATGCGGCAGATGATCCGTTTAGGATCGCCTGCCGGGATTGGATGGGGGGTTAACGGGCGATTCAAAGGCCGGCGATTCCAAACGCCGGGAGGGGGGCTACGATGGGCGGAAGGGCCTGCCGCAATTTGCCTCGGGCGCTTTGCACCGCAGCCAACAGCCGCTTTATGGATCGCGGCCGGGCGGACGTGATAACGTCGGTCAGTGCTGACTCGGCCTCGGCTACTTTCGCAGCCGCAATCACCGGTGCGCCCGCGGCATTGGCGACGTATCCCACCCGGCCTTCATTGGGTCGGAACTCAACCCGTTCCGAGTCGTACTCGTTACGGCCTGCGGTCAGCCGTGTGAATGGGATTTCGTGGCGTTGCAGAAACGGTTCCAACGAATCGAATTCGCCCCAGCGTGCCTGATCGTCGCACAGCCACAGGATGCGCACGCTGTCGCGATTTGGTCGGACTGCGGCCAGCAGGGCTTCGGCAGATTCCGGACGAAAGAACGCGTCGCCCCATTCCAGCGAAACCTCCTGCTGCGCAATTGCAGCACACAGTTCGTCCACCAGATGCGGCGCGATATTGCCACCGATCCAAATTTCGGCAGCCAGACGTTCCGACATAGAAGCGGTCCTTTTAAGTTTGAGTGTCGATAGTCCAGCACCGTTACACGCACGCCATGCCCAGGGCCTGAGCCACGACCTGGCGGTTTTCCCAGCACCCAGCCTCGTCATAGACCTCGCGCAAGATGCCCAGCGATTGGGCGTGTTGCAGCAGATCGACGATGGCCAGATGACAGCGGCGAAAGTTGCGTGCTCCGCCGTGCTCGCGCCGGTTGGCGTACTCGGTTTTGCAGAAGCTGGCCCAGTGCCATTGCCCCAAATTTGTGTGGATCGTCCGCTGTATCCAAGGGCCGACCTCAATGGTCGCCGGATAGCGGCACAGACCGAGGTTCGCCGGTTCGCAGCCGGGACCAGGCAAACACGAGAATGCAATCACGTGTTCCGGAATCACGGCGTAGCAGCGAGCGGGTTCGCGGGGATCGGGAACGTGCTGTCGGACCTGAATCAGCAGCCAGCGGTGCGCATACTGATCCTCGTGCTGCTGGAAATCACAGGCGCTGCCCGTCAGTTCGATGATCTCGCCCACTTGCGCGAAGGGCAGGTCCAGGGCACGCTCACGCAATTGCGCAACCAGGTCCCGGGCTTGTGTGGGTCCGCGGGCGGTTGACCCCAGCTGGTAATGAATCGTTACTCCCATAACGGCTGCCCTTTCGTTGTTTGGTTTAAGAAGCGAATGACAGGAATGAAAAAAGCCCCACCGGCCGAAAGCGACCGATGGGGCTTTGATTTTGATTGGCGAGTTTGTCCGCTGAGCCGTTTTCAGTTATTCAGCGGATTGCGGGCCACCTTGCGCCGCGACGTAGCCTTTTCCGTTTGGCGGCTGTAGATCCCGCCCTTCTCCGCATCCAGGCACCGGCTGCTGGCCCACGTGCGCAAACGCTCTACGGCTTCCGCTGCGGTCGCTGCCACAGGCACGACGTTCTGAGAAGCCTGAATCAACGGCACATCCAGCAGGGCCGCCAAACGGCAACAGGCCCGAATCTCGGCTCCGGTCCAGTTGTCGTCGTTGGGCAGCTTTTGGTCCTGATTGATCTCGAACAGATTCAGATACAGCTGCCAGATGACCTGCTTCTGTTCGCGGCCCGGAAAGTCCAGAAAGAACGTCGCGTCAAAACGCTCGGCACGACTGAACTCCGGCGGCAGCTTGGCGACGTCGTTGGCGGTGCAAACCACGAACACGTCGGACTCGTGGTCGTTCAGCCAGCTCAGAAACGAGCCGAACATCCGCGACGAGACGCCGCTGTCGGATTGGCCGGAATTGCCTACGCCGGCAAACGCCTTCTCCACTTCGTCGATCATTACCACGCACGGAGCCATTGCGTCGATAATCTGCAAGGCTTGGCGGGTCCGTTCTTCCGTCTGGCCGACCAGCGAACCCATCAGCGTGCCGATATCCAGGATCAGCACCGGACGGCCGGTTTCTTTGCCCAGGCACTTGCAGAATTGGGATTTGCCGCAGCCGGGCGGGGACAGCAGCAACACGCCGCGGGGCCGCTTTAACGGATTGCCGCGGCTAGGCTGCAACAAGGCGCGCTTCGTAAACGCCTTGAGCGAAGCCAGACCGCCCAGACTGCTGAAGTCTTCCGTGCCGCGGTACAACTGCATCAGACCGCTCTTTTTTAGCGTCTGGCACTTCAGGTCCCACACGGCATCCGGCAGAACGCGCCCGTGACGGACCAGCGACAGTGAGAAGGCGGACTCGGCTTCATAGCGAGTTAAGCCGGCCGCCGCATCCAGCAGCATGTCCAGTTGCAAACCCGTTGGCAACTCGCCTTCTTCGGTGGCAATACCGCGAGCAATCTCGTGCAACTGATCACGGCTCGGCAAGTCATGCTCCAGGACCACAAACAGCTTCTCGATTTCGACCGGGATTTGCACGATGGGCGAAAGGATCAAAACAAAGGTACGATTCTGCTTGCCCTTATTGATCTGGGCGGCCAATGCCTGAGCGATCTCGGGGCTCTGCAAAAACCGGTGAAAATTGACCAGGACCAACAGCGACGCACCATCGGCCGAACCCAACGCATCCAGCGAACGAATGGCGGCCAGCGGATCGTTACTGCCGGTATCGACGGAGGCTTCGTTCTGGCGGTAAAGCGACAGACCGCGATTGATATCCCAGACAACCAGCCGCCAACTTTGGTCGCGGCACATCTGGCTGATTTCAATCAAAGCGTCTTCATGCTCGTGGGACTGAATCCACAAGCCGGTGAAACAGGCGGTGATGTACTCCGCCAGACGGCTGCAAAGCGACATGCTGAGTTTCCTTTCAAATGGACAGAGGCTGACAGGTGGGAAGGGGCGACTTGGCATTGTGGGTTTCAATGGCGGGCAGGAGCTATCGCGTTTTAAGCCCCCTCCCGCAAGCTCTGCTGTTGCGTGGCCTGCTGGTAGAATTCGCCGGTCATGTTTTCGCCGGTACGCTGGCCCAATGCCTGCTCAACGAATTTGCTGGCTTCCCGGCATTCGCCACCGGCAAAGCCTTTGGTGTGGACGGTGGCTTCCCCGCTGGGCGACACGATGATTTCGATTACCTTGCTCACGCGGCACCTCCAACGCTGATGGTCAATTTGATGGAACCGTTGGGCAGCTTGGCTTCGGTCACCTGGTGTCCGTTGCGGCGGGCTTCGATCTTGGCTTTTTCGACAGCGTAGGACTGCAGAAACGCATCCAGGTGCTTCTGTTCGCCCCAGCGGCCTTTGAAGTTGTCGTAACGGACTTGGCCGGTGCTCAGCTCGCAGACGGCCGGATACCGCCAATCGGGCAGCTCAACCCCAAGGCCAGTGGCGTGGCTGGAAAACAGCTCGTACGTGCCGTCAACCGGCGCTGGCAGATGCAAACGCTGGCAGGCGGCACGCACGGCGGCAGCATCGCGAATTTCCGTTTTGATGGTCACAGTGTGGCTCAAGAGTGGCTCCTTTGGGAAAGAACGACTACGCGGATCGTTGGTGCAAGAGAACGGGTAAAGAAACAAAAAAGCCCGGCAGCACAAAGACAGATGCCTTCTGCTACCGGGCCGAATGGAACACGGCGAAAGCTCAACCCAGTGCCTTGCCTAAGCGAATGCCGGCTCGCCCTGAAAGTCATCCCAGTCCTGCTGCAGCTCGCGTCGCAGCTGACTGATCCTGCCCGAAGACACGCGAAACCGTTTGGCGGTTCTCTGCGTGGTCTCGCCCTTGGCCAGCGTTTCGGCGATACGGCGCGAGCGAAGGGGCAACAGACGCAACCAGGCATCAAAGTCGAGTCGCGACGCCGCAGTGTCGGCGGGACCGGCGTGCTTGTCTTCGACCAAGACTTCCTTCCACTCCTGCTTCGCGTCGTCGAACAGGTCCAGGGTCTTCAGCACAAAGCTCTTGCGGCGCTGGGCGTAGCCGGAGCTGATATCGTGAACGTTCATTTTGCTTCCGACCCGGCGGCCATCGCGGACTTGCTTAATGGCGTATTGGGCCAGGGGCGTGGGATAGATGACGTCATCCAGTCCGCGGTCCATCAGCCGGACGAATGCCACCCAGCAATTGGCAATCACTTCGGCCAGCAGTTCTTCGCGGCGTTCGGAATGTTCGTTTCGGAAAGCGTGACGGGCTTGTTCGCGGATCTGCGGGAGCATTTGGAGAAAGCGTTCTTCGCGGGTAGGGATGGTGCGTGCGAGTGCGATCATGGGGCAGACTCCTGATAGGTAAGGTCGCCCCATGCCGGGCGACCGTGTGATGGAACACAGTCGCCCGCGGTACAGTGCCACGAGCGCATGAAAAAGGCCCGGCTCATTGGCTTGAAGCCGACGAGCCGGGCAAAATAGGCGTCAGTGGCGGGCTGCAAAAGCTATACCGCCGGCCTCACTGGATTATGACTCGGAAGAGGGGAATTTTTAGCTGATTGGGAGGTAGAGCGGCTTAGGCGTATCGGACGAATTGTTGCTCGCCTCAAGCTTCCGTTTCTTGCGTTTTTTCTACTGGAACGTAGTCCGTCACGGCCTGCATCAAAGCGTCGGCAATTTCGTCCCAGTTCACGCGGCCAATCGCGCAGCTGAGGATGTCGCAGTACACGCCTGGCGAGTCGATCAATGGGTGATCTTCGGTCGCCTCACGCAACTGATCTCCGAGGAGCTGTCGGGCCTTGTCGCTTCGGCTTTGATACGAGGCGTGTTCCTCGGCTT
>Ga0351972_10337_pt1 | contig 13849 bp, 18 predicted proteins | sample TotcelHFGM3001N9_FD_206747 | JGI IMG/M metagenome (GOLD analysis project Ga0351972, IMG submission 206747) | Enriched cells from coal bed in the Powder River Basin, Montana, United States - Total cells FGM rep2 HSBNCT.FGM.300.1.N9 ...
CGGCGTTGAGCGCCCGCAAGACGCAAGCGAAATGGCGGTCGGCCCCAAGGTGTGCCTTTTCGCGCCGCCGGGCCCGGACGGGAGAAATGGCGCTTACTCCTATATCCAACCCGATGCGCGGAATCTGAAGGAAATCCGCGCGCATGTGGCGTCAATCATCGAAGACATGCAGCGGCTCGGCATGGCGCCGACTATCGAACGCGACGGCGATGTTTCAGCAACCGAGTTCGCAATCACTTCTGCGAAGGCGCACAGCGCTTTGCAGAGCTGGGCTTTGAACCTGAAGGACGCGCTCGAGCAGGCGCTCGCGTTCACCGTGCCATGGCTGAACGCTGATGAGCAGAGGGCAATTGGCGCCTGGCCGATAGCCGTCGACGTCCATACCGATTTCTCCGCCGACACCATGGCGGCGGCCGAAGCCAACGTCATTCTGAACGCGGAAAAGGAGCGCGTGATCTCGAAACAGACCGCGCGCGACGAGCTCGCGCGGCGCGGGATGCTGGGGCCGAACTTCGATCCCGTCGAAGAAGAGCAGCGGCTCGCGGCGGCGGAATGATCTCTCGAGTGAAAGGAAACGGGACGTGACCCTTGAAGAATTGATCAATGCGCGGGCCATCGCCGGCTCAACTTATGCAGCCGCCATCGAGCAGCTGCATGTCGCTTACGTGAATCTCGCGGGGATCGATCATGCGCTGATGAACGGCGGCATCGGCCATGACGGTGCGCCGGACGTTCGGACCTTCGCCGAACTGCCCCAGCATCAGGAAGCGTTCGCGCACCCTGTCTTCGCGCCGCGCGAAGACGGGCGGTGTTGGCGCAGCGAAGTCACGTCGCGACGCGACGAAATCTTGAAAGGATTCGACCAATGACACCGAGCGAACTCCGCATAAAGAATTTCCTCAAGCGTGTCCCGCCGAACGCGCCGCCGGCGGTCGCGAAGAATGTCGAAACCGCGCTCAAGCTCGCCGATCGATTCCAGGAAAAGGCGGGAGAGGTCCGCAGCGACGCGAAGCTCTCCGCGCAAGGCAAGCGCGAACAGTTGCTCGTCATGGCATCGGGGGGCTTCGCCGGGCATTGGGGGCAACTCCAGAGGGAAGCCGACCGAGCGCTCGCCGGCATTGCCGGGGAGATCGCTGGGCTTCGCAAGCGCGCGCGCGATTCGCTGGGCGAGTTCGCTGCCGGTCTGCAGCGCGAGGTCAGGGATTATCTCCGCTCTTTGAACGAAAGCGATCGCCGGCACCTGGTGCTCGAGACCGAGGAGCCGCTTCTGCTGGCCTCCGTCCTCAACGCGCCCAGCTTCCTCTCGGGGATCAACGCGGAAGTGTTCGGCCACGTCGAACAGCGTGTCGTCGAAAACGCGTTCGGCGTCCGCCTGAAGGAGCTCGAGGTCGATCACGCGGCTTGGGAAAACGCGTCCGCGGCGTGTGAGATCGCAGCGAACGAGATCGCGCGCGAGGCGGAGATCACTGCCGAGGGCTTTAAGAAACTTGCGACGCCGTCCGGGCAGTCCCAGGCCGCATAGAATCGAGCCCGCTGAGCTGCTCGGGCTCGAGGCGGCGGCGGCGGGTTTCTCCCACACCCGTCGCCGCCCATGTGGGAGAAGGAATGAAATGACGACCGCGAACACCGACCGCGCCTGGCTGAGACGTCATCCTAAGACGAACTTCAGGGTTCGCGACCCCGTTGACGGAGAACTCGACCGGCTTTTCCGCGCGTCATTCGGCATCGACAGCGACTTTCCGTCCGATGTCGTTCCGCCCCTCGACGCGGCGCACGTCTGGCGCGTTCTAGTCGCGCAAATCGATGACAAAACTCTCCTGCGAATGCCCGTCATGCGCCCGGCGCAGGATTCACAAGAGGACGTAGGCGGCTTCGCCGGAGTCATCTCGTTCAAAGGGCGGATCACTCTGGATCGGATAGAGGGCTAGACAATGTCGGTAGTCGCGGAAATCGCAACCAAGATCAGCATGGTCGACGGTGCCTCTGCCGTCTTGGCAAGCATCGCGAAGCAGGCGCTGCACCTCGAGGGCAGCGTCACAAAGCTCGAAAAGACGTTCGCAGGGCTGAATCGGACGACGCTCGCTGTCGCCGGCTCTCTTGCGGCGATCGGCGGCGCGACCGTCCTCGGCGCCCTGAAGTCTGTCGCGGATCACGGCGACAAGCTGTTGGACCAGCAGTTCAAGCTGCGCAATCTGGGCGTGCAGCAAAACGAAATTTTGAAGCTGCAGGCGCAATATTTCTCGAATGTCGCCAAGGCTGTTCCGACGTCGACGGTCGACGAGTATTTGAAAACGGTTCGCGAACTTCGCGCCGTCACCGGCGGCGGAGCCGAGGGGCTCGCAGCGGCGGCGAAGATGGCGCCGAACGCCCTCATGATGAATTCCCTGCTTGGCAACGAAATGGGGACGAAGGCCGGCGATGAATATTACAAATTGCTGCGCGCGGCTGAAATGAAAGGAATCGCTACGGACCCGACTCGCCGCGACGCTTTCGTGAATGAGGCGTACAAGTATATCGCCGGCTTCGGCGGCAAGCTGACGGCGAATGATTTTCAAACGATCGCGCGGCGCGGCGGCAGCGCCTGGATGAACGCTAGGCCTGAAGCAATTGGGCCGATCGCCGTCCTCGGTGCCGATCTCGGCGGTTCACAGGCCGGCACGACGCTGATGACGCTTCAGCAGCTGCAGATGGGCGCGACGACGCTGTCGAAGCAGCAGGGCGAGGTTCTGGGCCAGCTCGGCCTCCTAGACATGGCGAAGGTGACGAAGACAGGATTCGGCGGCGGCAGGCTGCAGGTCGCGCCTGGCGGCATTCGCGGCTCGCTGGAGCACATGGGCGACTTGCCGGGCTGGATTAAGGAAGTCGTCTATCCGGCGCTGCAGAAGGCGTCCGGGGGCAACCCTGCAATGCTGCAGTCCTTGCTCGCGAAGATCTCGCCGAACCGCAACGCGTCGAAGCTTGTCCAGATGTTTGGAGACGAGGGATTCCTGGATCAGATCTCAAAGGATCTAGGGATCGCCGGCGATGTGCGAGATAACCGTCGCGGTTACTCCGACTACTCCGCGAACAATCCCGTGGGCGTGAAGAAGGCCTTCGCCTCTCAATATGAAAGCATGATGCAGGCGATCGGCGCGCCGATGATGCAGGCTGCTTTGCCTGTGATGAAAGCCATCACCGAGCTGTTCACCAAGATCGGCGCCTGGGCGAACCAAAATCCTGCAGCCATCACCGCATGGGGAGAATTCTTCGCAAAGATCGGCGCCGGATTGTTCGCCGGCGGAACGGTTGCTGTCATCACAGCGATCGGCGCCTTTCTCGGCCCTGCAGGTGGAATCATTGTCGGCTTCACTGCCCTCTACGCCGTCCTCGGCCTCCTCGCTAAGATCAATTGGCCCGGCTTCCTGGCGCCGTTCAGAGCCTTCGGGGAGGCCGTGCTCAACATCTCAAAAATCGGCTGGAATGTGATGGCGGTCAGCTTTGAAACGCTCGCCGGCGTTTTGAAGATCCTCCCCGGCGTGGCGAATGACGTCGCCACGGCGTTCGGCCGGCTCAGGGATTGGCTCAAAGGGCTCATCGACAAGATTTTGGGCTGGGTAGGGCTCGGCGGCGGCGGCTCCTACGCCGACTCCGCGGCGCGCATGCGCAACATGAGCGTCGGCAGCGCTGGGGGTTGGATGTCGCACGTCGGCGGCGGCAAACTCGGGTTCAGCCCGCAAGGTCCGATCGGTTCCGGCTCCGGCAGCGACGTCAAATCGATCATCGACGCGGCCGCTGACCGCCATGGCCTCGATCGCCGGGTCATGTATGGGATCGTGGCCGGCGAGAGCTCGCATGGCAACCATTGGGACATCGGCGACGGCGGCAGGTCATTTTCGCCGTTCCAGCTCTACACCGGCGGCGGGCTCGGCAACGTCTTCCAGCGGCAGACCGGCCTCAGCGTTCGCGACCCCAAGAACCTTCCAGCGATGGCCGATTTCACAGCGGCGCACATCGCTCGCACGCGGAGTCTCGGCCCGTGGCACGGTTTCCATGGCAAGCGCGACTGGAACCCGCGCTGGGGCAACATGGGCTATTCGCCTGGCCCGCCGCCGCAGAAGAACGACAAGCAGACCCAGATCAAGACCGAAATCCATCTCGATGGCCGCAAGATCGCGAGCGCGCTTTCGTCGCATCTCGCCAGGGCGCATACGCATCCTCGGCATGCCCCGTATGCCTCACGCGGGACCTTCATGGGGCCGGATCACCAATTCGCGGCGGGGTAAGCCGATGGCGATTTCATTGGGCGAATTCGCCAGGATGCTAACGGACGCTGCGATCGCCAATGAGGCGGAGGGGCAGGGCGTCGTCAAAGCATGCAAGGTCGTGCAGGCCAAAGCGAAGAGCTACATCGGCTCGTACGATCACCCGGGCAATTGGGGGCAGCTCGCTCAGGCCACGCAGGAAGACCGCGCCCGCAGGGGCTTCCCGGCCAATGAGCCGCTTCTGCGCACCGGCGAGCTCAGAGACAGCTTGAAAATCGATGCGCCCTATAGGAACGGTGCTGAAACGTACGGCTACGTCTACAGCGCCAGCCCGATCGCCAAATACCAGGAGCTCGGCACCGTCTCGATTCCGCCGCGGCCGTTCCTCTCGACGGCGGCGATGGAATGCGAGCCGCGAGTGCACGCAATCTTGGCCAAGGCTTTCTTTGAAGCCAGATTTCGGGAGTGGGGCGTCGTATCGCGCGCGGTGCGGATGACTTTTGACGCTGCGAGGGACCTGGCCGAGGATGTAGGCGAGAAATGATGCGCACCCTCATCACCATCCTCGCCCTCGCCACGGCGCCGGCCTTCGCGGGTGATTGTCGCTACGGCAACTACGCGGGCCAATCGGTCGTCAGCTGCGATAACGGCTATGTCGAATCGCGCGGCGCACGCGGCGTCCGATCCTACGGCTACCGCAACGGCGGCTTCGACCGCTATCCGGGCCAGGCTCCGCCGCCGTGGGCGCTGGAGAGGCGGGAAGCGAGATAGCCAAGAGCTTTCAAGTATTAGCTAATGCAATTCGCTATTCTGAAGTAGGACGATTGCTTCTGCAAAGTAGGATCGTTCCTACTATTCTGATTTTTATTGACAATATTCCGAGGGAGAGCATCATTTCGTGGCTAAGAAGAGCGGGCAGCCCGGCGCGCGAACGCCGTGGCTGCCCTGATCAACGCAAGAATGGAGCTCGCGATGACTGCTCAAGAACTTACCACGACTTCGATATGGGCCAAGGAACTGCACCGCGCCTATGCTGACCGCTGGGCCGCCGCCGACCGCTTCGAGAAATCTGGCACCGAGGAAGACGAAAAGGCCTTTGAGACCGCGTCAGAGCGCTTCTGGCATGTAATCCGGTCCATCACTGCGCGTCGCGCCACTACGCCGGAGGCGCTCGCCGTGAAAGCCAGTGCGCTGAAAATGATCTATGGCGAGGAGCTGAAGGGCACCGCCACCGACGTCAGTTTGCTCCGCTCTTTTGTCGACGACGCCGAGCGAATTGCCCGTAACTAACGGCGCGATTGCCGATCATGCCTCGTCGCTGTAGAACGAATCAGCGCGTCCTCAGAACGCCCCGACCGTGGATGTAACGGCGGGGCGTTTTTTGCTTTAGGCCAGATGATCTTTGACTTGGTTCCACACCTCCAAAACGCCAAGGCAGAACCCATGCTCGTAATATTCGCCATTCATCGTGGATTCGGGCAAAAAGATGGGAAAGCTTCTGAGGGCGTCTTTTAACCCTCCTGTTATTGGGTCCTCCTGCGTGACCTTGACGGCAAATTCACGCTTGAGTTGCTCTCCGATCTTCAACAAATCCAGGTATTCCGCCTCTTTCATTGCCCATTGCTTGCCGGCTTCAACGCCGGCCGCGATAACCTCATCGGTTTGCGCCACCTTGGAAGCCTTCAGCCTTTCAATAGTCGCCTGCATTTCGTCACCTGTGAGTTTCGGGTGGAGCCGAAGTTCCCTCTCAAACTGCGACTGGGCGACCGCCGACCAATTGACCGAGTCGACGGCATCCATTCGTTCTTTGAGCTCATCCGGCACATATATGCTCATACGGGCCATGACCAATGTTCCTTGTGCGCACGTTTAATTAGTATGCGCATAATTCGTCGCGTCAAGGCATCCTCGGCAAAATGTATGCATATTTCGAAAATATGCGCCTAAGGAGACTTTTCGCCAGCTTCCCCCGTCAGCGCCCTCGCGATCGTCTGCGCCACTACCTTGGCGTCGGCGCCGGAGAGGCGGTTGACGAGTCCTCGCCGGCTCGGATCTTCCTCGAAATAGACGTAGGCCAGGGCGACCCCGCCGGCATCTTCAACGACGAAGGACTCGGCCGCCTTGCGGATGCGCAATGGCAGGGCATAGGGCGGGGGAGTCATCTCTTCCAGCGCTCCAGGAACTCGTTTAGCCTGCGCTCATGGGCTGGCGCGGGCAGGATAACCGGGATCGTGACGAGGAACGCGAGTGGCGCAAGCTGCCGCTGCGCGAGCGCTATGACTGGCCGAGCATGGCGCTGTTCGTGGTCTTTTTGATCACCTTCGCCTATGCACTCTGGCGTGGCGGATAGGACGGACGCGTCTGGTCGACGTCGGATGTAAAGGATTGGCGTTCACTTGTTTGGGCGACTCTCGGCGTCCAAGGGGAGACGATTTAATGGCGGACAGCAAGAGTTTTGCGCTGGACTGGGCCAGCATCAAAGATGCCGGATTGTTCGCTCTGGCGCTCTACGGCGCCGCGCTGTCAACTTTCAATCTATGGCAAGCAAGGAAAAGGGATAGTCGCCAAGTCAAAGTTTCGATGTCAACAATAATGCTGACTTATACGAACGGTAGTGTTGGACGACCCCATGTTCAAGTTGAGGCTGTAAATGTCGGCCATCGCCCAGTTAGCGTCACGATGATAACTCTTGAACGCTTCGACGGCACTCGTATTTTCAATACTGCACCGTCCCATGACGTTGGATTAGCTAACACTCGATTGCCGGTTTCGCTTTCCGATGGCGAGAGGGCCATTTGGCTCATGTCTTATTACGACCTTGGGGACTGTTTGCTTCGGCACGGGAGCGGCTCAAAAGAGAACGTCACTCCCATTTGCGAGGACTCCACAGGACAGGTTTACCGTGGCAAGCCGTGGGAAATCGACCCGCGAGAATTTCTTGCAGTCGTGTAAGCCGCGCTTCGCAGGGAGCCGACGCCAGATCATGCGGCATGCTGACGCAGCTCCATCTGTTACCCTATTGGTTACCCCAGCTGAAAATGCGCTTTTCGAGGGCCCGAGGTTTCGCCGTAAATCTCTGATTTTATTGGTGCCGGTTGCAGGATTCGAACCCGCGACCTACTGATTACAAATCAGTTGCTCTACCAGCTGAGCTAAACCGGCCCACGGCGTCATCGAGGCGCATCGCGCGACTTCTCTATGCGTCCAAGCCGGCGGAGAGGTCAATCCCGAGCTTTATCCAAGCCGCGTCGTCACGACGCTCAGCGCCGCGGCGCAGGCGTTCGACACATTGAGGCTCTTGATCGGCCCCGGAAGATCGAGCCGCGCCACGGCGTCGCAGCGTTCGCGCGTGAGGCGGCGCAATCCCTTGCCCTCGGCGCCGAGCACAAGCGCCAGCGGCTTCGACAGCGCAATGGTCGAGAGCGATTCGGCGCCATCTGAGTCGAGTCCGACGCGCGCATAGCCGCGCTCGGCGAGGTCGTCGAGGGCGCGCGCGAGATTGACCACGGAGACGATCGTCGTGAATTCCAGCGCGCCCGAGGCCGCTTTGGCGAGGACGCCGGAAAACTCCGGACTATGCCGTTCCGTGACAATCACCGCGTCGACGTTGAAGGCGCAGGCCGTGCGCAGGATCGCGCCGACATTATGCGGATCGGTGATCTGGTCGAGCGCGAGCACGACGCCGCCGACGTTGACGATGTCGGAAATGTCCGCCTCCGGCAGCGGGCGCGCTTCGAGCAGCAAGCCCTGATGCACGGCTTCTGGACCGAGCCGCCGCTCGAGATCGCGCGCGTCGACGAGGCGCGGCTCGAGTCCCGCCGCCAGCGCCAGATCCTTGATGCGCGGCAGCGCGGTTTCGGACGCGTAAAGCGTCAGCAGCTTGCGTTTGCGCGCCGTCAGCGCGGCGCGCACGGCATGAGCGCCGTAAAGCGTGACGAGGTCGGGCGAGGCGGCGCGGAAGAGGCTGCGCGTCTCGGACTGTGCGACCGTCGTGCGGCGGCCCCGCTCATGCGCGCTGCGGTCCTTTGGCGGTGGCCGGCGGGTCATCTCAGCACGGCCGTCTTGATCCACCATCCCGGATGCTGGGCGCGAATGACGCTGGCGGCGCGCACAGCCTCGCGCCGGGCCGAAAACAATGCAAAGCATGTCGCGCCCGAGCCGGACATCCGCGCGAGCCTGCAGCCCCGGGCGCCGCGCAACATGGCGAGCGCGTCGACGATCACGGGCGCCTGCAGACAGGCGGCGTCTTCGAGGTCGTTGCGCCCCTTGGCCAGCGCCGCAAGGAGTTCGTCCGCGCTTGGCCCGGCGGCGATGTCGGCATGCGCGGCGCCTTCCCGCAACGCGCCGGGTTGCAATCCCAGCGCGGCGAAGACCGGTCCGGTTGCGACCGGCGCCCCGGGGTTGATCAGCACGGCTGGTAGGAGCGGCAGGCGAATCGGTTGGCCGAGAGTCTCGCCGGCGCCGCGCATCATTCGCGCCCGCGGGTCGAGGCAGACCGGCACGTCCGAGCCAACGGCGCGCGCGACCGCGACGATGCGCGGGTCGTCCGGCGCGAGATGATTCGCTTTTGCCAAAAGACGCAGCGCTGCGGCGGCGTCCGACGAGCCGCCGCCAACGCCAGCCGCGACAGGCAGGCGCTTCTCGAGTCGAAACCGGCCGAGCCGCAGGCCGCTTATCTCTTCGGCGAGCCGTCGTGCGGCGCGCAGCACGAGATTGTCGCCGCCGGCGCCGGCGGCCGAGGAAGTCGGCCCTGAAATTTCGAGCGACAGCGCGTCGCCCGGCGTGAAGGACAATGCGTCCCCCGCGCCGGAAAAGGCCACGAGGCTTTCGAGCGCATGGTAACCGTCTTCCCGACGGCCGAGCACGTGAAGCGTAAGATTGATTTTCGCGGGGGCGCGCGTCGTCAGCATCTGACCCCGGTCTCCGCAAGTGGGGAATTCGCGGAGCGTTGAATTGGAGCGGGCGAAGGGATTCGAACCCTCGACCCCAACCTTGGCAAGGTTGTGCTCTACCCCTGAGCTACACCCGCATCCGTCGCGCCGGCAAAGCAAGTCGCCGAACCGTCGCGGCGTCGTTATGCCGGAAACGAATTTGCTTTGCAACTGGCGCGACGCGCCTGCGTCGACGCTCCGGAAGGGACGGCTCCCGGAGCGTCGCGACGTCACTGGATCATGCGCGCCGTGTTGCCGGTCTCTACCGTGATATTCGCGCTGTCCGGCGAGATCCAATGCGGAACCCAGGTAAGCGCGACGATGACGAAAGCGGTGAAGCCGATCAGATACACGAGGATCTTGCCGACCTCGCCGTCGTGAACATTAACGGCCATTTGCCTCTCCCATTCTATTGTTGTTCGGCTTTCGCCGGAAGGACAGGGACGGCGGCGGATGATGCAGCGATGAAAACCGCCGCCGTCCACCAGGACAGCTACAGGGGGACTGCCATGGCTGGGCGCAGTCTGCGGAAACGGCTCGCGGAAACAAGGACCACAGACAGTATTTCCGTTGGTCAAATACTTGGTATCATGAAACTTATACTTGCTGGATCCAGGCGTCGCGCGAGAAGCTGCAAGCCCTGCCGTTCGGCTTATCCGCGTGCTATCGACTTTTCAGCCATCGCCATTCGTTCAAACCGAAGGGGCCGCCATGTCCGAAGCTCTGAGCCATGAAGACATTGTCGATCTGCTCGCGCTCGAGCCCAATGCGACGTGCGGCTTCGTCCGGCTCACCTATACGAGCAAGCTCTCCTTCGGCGCGGACGCCTTGCCGCCGCCCTTCGCACGCAGCGGGCCAGTGGGTTCGGCGCTCTACTTTTTGGTGACGCCGCACGCGCCGGTTCGGCTGCACCGAATCCGCAACGATCAGCTCTATCATTATTACCTCGGCGATCCGCTGGAGCTGTTCATGCTCCATCGCGACGGCTCAACCGAGCGCGTGGTGGTCGGACCGGATCTGCGCGCCGGCCAGCGCGTTCAGCTGCTTATTCCCGGCGACACATTTCACACGGCGCGGCTTCTGGGCGGCGGACGCTGGTTTTTTGGCGCCAGCACCGAATGGCCGGGCGTCACGCCGCAGGACGTTGAAATCGGCGATCTCGATCAGCTGGCGTCGAAATATCCCGGCGTGGCCCCCGAGATCCGCTCAATCGCGGCTTCGGTCAAAAGCGTTCCGACACCGGCAGGCCGGCCGCGCTAGGAGCTACTTGCATTCCTGAACGGCGCGGGCCAGCGCGTCCGACAATCCCTTGAGCGAATAGCTGTCGGTGGTGCTTGTCCCTTTCGACGAAGCGGCCTTCACGGTGAGCTTGGCGCCGCCGCGCAACGCGCCGACGAATTCCTTCTCCCGCGACTGATCCTTCACCCAGGCGTTCGTTCCCTTGGTGATGAGTTCGTAGCTGTCGCCGTCGATGTCGGCGACAGCGGCGGAGCCGTCCTTTGTCGCATAGCCGAGATTGATCGCGACCTCATTGTGGATATTTTCCGCCGGTCGCGTCGAGATAAAGATATAGGCGGATGCGTCTTTGAGCTTCGCTTTCGGCGTTCGCTCCTTGGGCTGGCCGAGCGCATAGCAGGTCCTGTTGCGGCCGCTTTGGGCGGCGTAGGCGCCCCATTCTCCGAAGTTTCCGAGCTGTTCCGGCTTGTCGGAGCCTTTGTCCGCCGGTTTCTCGGCTTTCTCGTTTTTTGCCGGCTTTCGCTTTTTGGCGTTGGCGTCCTCTGCCGGGGCGTCTTCAGCGCCCGGCTTGGGCTTCGCTTCCGCAGCGTTGAAAGCGAAGGCCATCGCCAGTCCGGCGGCGAGAGCGACGAGAAGACGGGAGCGCGTGCGAGAATCTCTATGCATAGGCTCAGATTTTACCGGCGACGGCGGGTGCGAACAAGAGCTTCAGCGTTCTCGCTCCCCTTGCTGGCCCGAGCCTAGCCTTCTTTTCGAGCCGCCATCAGGTAATTGACGTCTGTGTCGTGGCTTTTTCGCCAGCTTCTGGTCAGCGGCTGGAAGCTCATCCCGACGCGATCGATTTCCCGCATGCCGCCATGACGCACCCATGACGAGAGTTCGTCCGGGCGGATGAATTTGTCATGGTTGTGGGTGCCTTTCGGCACCCAGCCGAGCACATATTCGGCGGCGACGATGGCCAGCAGATAGCTTTTCGTCGTCCGGTCGATCGTCGCCAGAAAGAGCAGCCCGCCCGGTTTCAGCAGCCGCCCCAGCATGGCGACGAATTCCCGCGGCCCTTCCACATGCTCGATGACTTCGAGCGCCGCCACCGCGTCGAACTGCTCGCCGGCCGCCGCGAGGTCTTCGGCGGTGATATTGCGGTAATCAATGTCCAGACCGGACGTTTCGGCATGCCGTTTGGCGATGGCGATGTTGTTGGTCGCAGGGTCGACCCCGGTCACATGAGCGCCTAGCAGCGCCAGCGACTCGCTCAATATGCCGCCGCCGCAGCCGATATCGGCGATGCGCACGCCCTCGAGCGGTCGGTCCGCCGGCGCGTTGAGCGCGCTGGCGTCATGTCGGATGAGCCGGCGCACGTGATCGCGGATATAGGCGACTCGAATGGGATTGATCTCGTGGAGAATCCCCATCTTGCCATTCTTGTCCCACCAGAGCTCGGCCAGGCGGTTGAAACGCGCGACGTCTTCGGGATCGACGCTGGCGGAGTGGGGAGCGGACTGTTGGGGCAAGAGAAACCTCGCGAAGATGCCGAGAATTATGCGCAAGCTCCTCCTCCTGAGGAGCGTGCAAAGCGCGCGCCTCGAAGGACAAGGAACTTGCGCATGATTCCCTAGACGGGGCGCTGCCGTTGACAGGTCCGCCGACGCGGACACATATAGCGCCGCTTCCCGCGGGACGCGAGCGTCTCGCCCATTTTCGGTCTTCATGTCACGCCTGGTTATGAAATTCGGCGGCACCTCGGTCGCCACCGTCGAACGCATCCACAATGTCGCGCGGCATGTGAAGCGCGAGGTGGATGCTGGGCGTGAGGTCGCCGTGGTGGTCTCGGCGATGGCCGGCAAGACCAACGAGCTTGTCGCCTGGTGCAGGGAGGCGGCGCCGCTTTGCGATCAACGCGAATATGACGCCGTCGTCGCCTCGGGCGAACAGGTGACGGCCGGGCTTCTCGCCATGGCGTTGCAGAAGGCGGGGATGCCCGCCCGCTCTTGGCTCGGCTGGCAGGCGCCGATCTACACGAACTCCACGCATGGCGCGGCGCGGATCGAATCGATCGACGGCTCGGGCATCCTCGAAGGCTTCAGCCGCGGTGAAGTCGCCGTCATCGCGGGCTTTCAGGGCGTGCACCGTGAAACCGGGCGAATCACGACGCTTGGACGTGGCGGCTCGGACACGAGCGCCGTCGCCATCGCGGCGGCGATCAAGGCCAGCCGCTGCGACATCTATACGGACGTTGACGGCGTCTACACCACCGATCCGCGTGTCGTGCCGAAGGCGCGGCGCATGGACAAGATCGCTTTTGAAGAGATGCTGGAAATGGCGTCGCTTGGCGCGAAGGTCCTGCAGGTGCGTTCGGTCGAGGTCGCCATGGTGCACGGCGTGCCGACCTATGTGCGCTCATCCTTCGACGATCCGGAAAATCCGGGGCAGGGGACGTTAATCTGCAACGAGGAGGACATTGTGGAAGCGCAAGTCGTCACAGGCATCGCGTTCTCGCGCGACGAAGCGCAGATCACGCTTCGTGGCGTCGCCGACAAGCCGGGCGTCGCGGCGGCGGTGTTCATGCCCTTGGCCGAGGCCGGAATCAACGTCGACATGATTGTGCAGGTCGTCTCCGAGGAGGGCATGACCGACATGACCTTCACCGTAGGAACCGCTGATTACGAGCGCGCCTTTGCGATCATCGAGAAGGTCAAGGATGCGATCGGCTTCGCGAGCATAACGGGCGAAAAAGACGTCGCCAAGATTTCCGCGATCGGAATTGGCATGCGCAGCCACGCTGGCGTGGCCGCTGAGGCGTTTCGCGCCCTGTCGCAGAAGGGCGTCAATATTCGCGCCATCACCACGTCGGAGATCAAGTTTTCCGTGTTGATCGACGAGGCCTATACGGAACTCGCCGTTCGCACGCTGCATTCGCTCTACGGCCTCGACGCCGCTTAGTCGGGCGGTATCGCTGCGCTTGAAAGCGAGCGTCGCCGCGACATCTACCGCAACCACAATGGTTCGCGTGGAGGATGTCCAATGGAAGAGCTTACCAATAGCGTCGTCGCCGAGACGAAGCTTGATCCGACGGTCGCCAAAGCGGCTCTCGGTCTTGTACTCGGTTTTCTTCGCGACAAGGATACGACCGGCAACATGCAGGTAATGATCGCCAAGATGCCGCGCGCTCAAGAAGCGATTGACACAGCTCAGTACACCGGCGACGGCGGGGTCACGCAGGTCATCGAAGGCATGACGAGCTTTATCGGCCACGGCCGCGCAGATCTGAATATTCTCGCTGGTCAGCTCGAAAAGCTCGGGATCAGTGAAGCGCAGACCGACGCGCTGGTTCGCCAAGTGGTCAATCGCGCTGAAAATATTATTGGGGCCGAGGGCGCCGAGAAGATCAAGGTCATTCTGCCCGCGTTGCGTGAGCGCACCGACTTGCCGACGGATCTACGC
>Ga0351972_10340_pt1 | contig 13786 bp, 9 predicted proteins | sample TotcelHFGM3001N9_FD_206747 | JGI IMG/M metagenome (GOLD analysis project Ga0351972, IMG submission 206747) | Enriched cells from coal bed in the Powder River Basin, Montana, United States - Total cells FGM rep2 HSBNCT.FGM.300.1.N9 ...
ACGGCATTGTGGGTGATCACTGCCGTGGTTGTGCCCAACTCGCGGTTGACCCGTTCGATGGCCTCGAGCACGACGATTCCCGTGTGAACGTCCAGCGCGCCGGTGGGTTCGTCGCACAACAGGACATCCGGCCGCTTGGCGATTGCCCGGGCGATCGCCACTCGCTGCTGTTCACCGCCGGACAGTTGCGACGGGAAATGATTCAGCCGGTCGCTCAGGTTGACCAGCGCCAGCGCGTCGCGCGGATCCATGGGATTGCGGGAAATCTCGGTGATCAACGCGACATTCTCCCGCGCCGTCAGGCTGGGGATCAAGTTATAGAACTGGAACACGAACCCCACGTGCTCGCGACGGTATCGCGTCAGCGCCGCATCGTCGAACCGCGTCAAGTCGTGTTTCAGGTACTTGACGGTTCCGCTGGACGGCACGTCCAAGCCGCCCAGGATGTTCAGCAGCGTGCTCTTGCCGCTGCCCGAGGGGCCAAGCAGAACCACAAACTCGCCGCGCAACAAGTCCAGGTCCACGCCTCGCAGCGCGTGAACATCGACTTCGCCCATGTGGTACACCTTGGTGATCCCGCGAGCCTGAAAGACAGCCTCGCAGCGCCCCGGCTCCGCGGCGGGCGGTTCGTCTTGACAGTGGGTGGTTCCTGTGTCGGTCACAATCCGATTCTCCTGAGCAGTCCCGTCGCCCAAACACTCTGCGGGCCGAATCTGCCGGGTGGTCGGCTGTCCATTGTACTTGCCGCTTGGACGTTTTTCCTCAGAAACGAATCGTTACGGCTGGCGGCGTTTGCTTCCCTCGGCACAACCCGCAAATCCGGTCTGGAAGACGCCTTCTCGCCGTGCCTTGGTCCCAGATCGAGAAATGTCACTCCCGAGGCCCCGTGTCCGTCTCGCTGTCCTCCATGGCACGAGCCCGGGATAGAGCCGATGCCACCAGCCCGGCGGGCACGGAAATGATGCCCAGGCCGGTCGCCAGCACAAAGAACGTAAAGACCTTGCCGCCCGTGGTGATGGGATAGACGTCGCCGTATCCGACGGTAGTGAGCGTGCAGATCGCCCACCAGAGGCTGTGAAAGACGGAGGCGAAGGCTTCGGGCTGGACCTCGTTCTCGAAGTAGTAGATACCGACGGCCGCAAGAAACAACAGCAACGCGGCCGCAACGCCGAACAACACGATCTCTTCGCGCGCGATCAGCAACGCCTGGTGAAACCGCCGGATCGCCCGCGCGTACCGGACCAGTTTCAACGCCCGGACGAGGCGAAACAAACGGAGGACGCGAACGGACCGCAGATCGACGCCAGAGAACAGATAGAACGGCAGGATCGCCAACAGGTCGATCAAACCAAAAAAGCTGAACACAAACGACAATCTTCGGTCCGCGACGTACAGCCGCAGCAAATACTCCACCGTGAATACCAGCACGGTGGCCGTTTCCATATGGCGCAGCAGCCGGCGCATCTCCTCCGAAAGATGGGGCAACGTCTCGATGGAGAACGTCGCCAGCGAGACGACGATCAGGAACTGGATGCCCAGGTCAAAGACGCGGCCCCAGCCGGTGTCGTTCTGTTCGACGATGCGTTTGAGCGTGGGCATCTTGATTGTCGTTATCGTGGTGACGGGGTGTCGTCTTCTTTCGCCCGGCCTTCGTTTCAGGCGTTGCGTCTGTGGTGCCGGATCCGTCGTGACGCGACTTGATCCACGGAGCATTCAAACAAGCTGCCGGAAACCCGACGGGTTGCCCGGCGACAAGCCGCCAGTATCATGCCGGGCGGCGGGATTCGTCAAGCGGCTCAGGACGCATGATCCTGCGTTCCCAGGCTCATGCGTCATAAGACGGGACTGGGTGCCGTCTTGTCACGTCAGGTACTCAGCGGCGGCAGCCCGCCGGTACGTGTCCTCGACATCGACCGGGTTGGCCGCCGGAACGGTCTGCGGCAAGTCCGTCCTGCATCGTCATGAACCACCATTGCTACCGACTTCGGGGCGTTGATCTTACAGCAATTGCCGGGCCGAACAGTATTAAGAATGTCCCCTTTTTTCCTCCTTAGCACCGGCAGGAATTGTCGGCGGAGACCAAGCCCCTATAATTGGAGTCGGCGCCAGCGACGCCAACGAGAAACAACGTAGCCGATCATCAAGGGGAGACAGCATGAGCAGTGACTTCCTGAATGCGATTGAGTTGGCCCTTGAGAATCAGTGGGACGAGGCCCATCAAATAGTGCAGCAGTACGACGCCGACCCCACCGCGGCCTGGATTCATGGCGTCTTGCACAAGATCGAGGGCGACCTCAACAACAGCCGGTACTGGTATCGTCGAGCCGACAAGCTGGAGTGCCTGGATCGGGAGCCGATGGCGGAGTTGCGAACCATCAAGGCAGAGCTCACGGGCGGAGGTGTTCCTTGAACGGATCTTTCAGCGTATGGCCGAAATCCATTGGCTGGCTCTTGTCCAAGATTGTGCGCTGCCGGTCGGCTTCCGTCAGATCCGCCCGATCGAAGTAAGGGAACGAATGACGAACGTCCAGCCCGCCGACTTCCCTGCTTTCGAGATCATCCAAGGCCTGACCCCATTCCGGTTTTCCGGTTCGATTCCGGTTTCGGGCCGTCCCTCGGCGCTTCACTGCGGCACGGGCGGTGCCTGGCGGGACGGTGGCGGGATCGGTTCCGGAACGGGGCCATATCGATCCAGGCGTTCGACGGGGTTCCTCAGATCGAATATCTCCTCGGCAGGTCGCTGGCCCTCGGGATACCGCGGCGTGTTTTCAGCGGGGGACAACGACGCGGGGAACTCGCGTCCGCGGCCCAGTTCGCCCAGAGGCCCCAACGTACAGAACCGCTCCTCGTAAAAGCGGACACCGTGCGTCTCCAAGATCGTCCCCACTTGCCGTTCCAGGTTGGCCAGTTCGATGTTGTACGACGACAGGTACTGGGCCTCCGAACCGATCGCATTTCCCCAGTCGTTGATGGCCAGCAGGGCATTGATGAACTGGACCCGTCCAGCCAGGTAATTCTCGATCTGCAGGTTCAAGTTCAGCCGGGCGGCGTCTCGAGTCTGCTTGGCCAGGTCGTATTGTACCCACGAACGATCGAGGCTGCGAAAGGTCAGGGCCAGCTGGTGGGTCGCGGCGTGCAAGCCCTGCTGGAGGTTCGCGCGGTCGCGGGCAATCACCAGTTCCTGGCTGCGGAGCGAAGCCCGGCCGCGACGCAGGCCGAGCGGGACGGAAAAGTTGACGCCCAACGTCCAATCGGCAAACTGGCCTGGTAGCGACTGCAGGTTCGTGCCGTCGGGCATGGTGCCCTCCAAGCCGTTCCAGCGGTATCGCCCCACGGCGTCCAGTTGCGGATAAGCTTCGTTGCGAACCAGCAGCAAGAATTGCTGGTCGGCTTCCAGAACCAGTTTCAATTCGATCAAATCTGGCCGCTGCTGTTCAGCCAGTTCCAGCAGCATCGGCCAGGCAAAGTTGCCGCGCTCGGTTGTCGGAGGCGAAATGGGGACGAGCCGCTGCGCATCCATCGGCGGCAACCCCAAGACGTTGCGCAGCGCTGCCTCGCGATCCAACACGGCGTTCTCGGCGGTGACCAGCGAAGACCGGAAGTTCAACAGCGAGACCCTCGCCTGGGCCGCCGCGCTGGCGTCGGCGATCCGCACCTCCAACGCCGCTTGCGCTCGATCCAGGGCGAACTGAGCCTGTTCCACCTGCCGTTCGCGAGCCCACACATCGGCTCGCGCGGCAACCAACGACCAATAGCCTTCGATCACCCCGCGCACCAATTCCTGCACGCTGTCCTTCAACTGGAAATAGGATCGCTCGGCGTCGATGCGCGCCAACACAATCGGTACGCGATTGACCGCCCAGCCTCCGCCCCGCAACAGGGGCTGCGTGTAGCTCAGGTCGAAAGACGATGGCGTCTGGCGAACCCCGGGCCGATCCCGCAAGGGGTTCGCCAGGACGCCCAGCCTGGCCGTGCCCCCGGATACCATGATCTTGGACAATCCCAGGTCCAACAGATAATCGTCCCTCCGGCTGCCGTCCAGCAACCATTGATTCAGCTGGTCGTCGAACGCGAATCCCGGCGTTTCTCTGCGGTTCCAGCCATGATCGATCTGCAACGTCGGGTCGAACCGGGACTGCTGCTCGTCCACCTGATTATTGACGATCGCCGCATCGTAGAGGGTCCGGCCGCTCGAAACGGCGGTGACGCCCGCCAGGACGCGAACCACCTGGCTGTTGGCCAAGGCGATACGAATCGCTTCGTCCAGCGAGAGGTAGCGGTCCGGTAGCTCGCTTTCCGGACGGAAAGCCGTCGCAGGCGGTGGAATGTCCGGGATCGGCAGGCGAGGCAACCGGCTCGGATCGCGGACATCGATGGTGGATTGCCCGGGCGGGAGAAGACAGGGCAAGTTTTCCGCGGGCGCAAGCCGTGCGGACGCTAGCAACAGCGCAATCGCGATCAGGACAGCGGCGGTTTGGCGCAGGTCAGACGTCATAGCGCAAGTTTCTTCGGCGCGCTGGGGCCGTCTAATCCACCTTTCACGATTCTGCCGGCAAAGTCGATTATTCCGCTTGTAACGATTCCGCGGCAGGCACCCGAACCCACACCTCGTTGAAGTTCACGCTTCCGCGTGTTTTCTGCGGCGAGTATGGCCCGCCCCGCACGCGAAAGCGTGAACTCCAACAAGCCCCGAACCGCATCGACCCCTCCCCCGGCGTCATTCGTATCGCAACGATTCGATCGGGTCCAGCCGGCTGGCGCGACGTGCGGGGTAATAGCCGAAAAAGATCCCGACGGCCGCAGCGAACAGGAACGCGACCACGCCGGCCGGCACGGAGATGACGACTTGCCACTCGGTGCCGCTGGACAGGGAGTTGATCAGCATGGTAAGGCCCGTCGAGGCGGCGACTCCCAGGGCAAACCCGATCAGGCCGCCGATACAGGACAGCAACACCGCCTCGATCAGAAACTGCCGCAGGATGTCTCGGGGCCGTGCGCCCACCGCCATGCGGATGCCGATTTCGCGAGTCCGCTCGGTGACCGATACCAGCATGATGTTCATGATGCCCACACCGCCGACGATCAGCGAGATGCCGGCGATCGCGGCCAGCAGCATGGTCATCGTGCCGGTGATCATGCCGAGGATCTTGGCGAACTCGTCGGTGTTCTGCACCTCGAAATCGGCCGGTTCGCCGGGGTGAATCTGGTGCCGCTCCAGCAGCAACTGGTTGATCTCGCTCTGAGCCTCGGCCATCTGCTGCATGGACCGAGCCGAGACCATGGCAAGATGGACGTGGTCGAACTCGGAGCCATGCAGACGCTTGCGGACTGTCGTGTAGGGCATCAGGGCGATATTGTCCTGCTCCTGGCCGAACATGTTGACGCCCTTTGGTTCCAAGACGCCAATCACGCGGAAGGGGATATTGGAGATGCGGATCGTCTGGCCCAAGGGATCGCTGGTCTGAAACAGTTCCCGGACCAGCGTCTGGCCGATGACGCAGACCTTGGCGGCGGAACTGACGTCGCGCTCGGTGAAGAAACCGCCGTGGCGCAGCGGCCAGTTCCGAACCGTCAGGTAGTCGATACCGACGCCCCACATTTCGCTGGGGCTCCAATTGGTGTTACCATAGATGACCTGTCCACCGGTGCCGACCATCGCCGAGGCGGCGAGGACCGAGGGGCATTGTGTGCTGATCGCGTTCACGTCCCGTGCGGTCAACGTCGGCATTCCGGAACGTCGCACACCACCGCTACGGCGGCTGCCCGGCAGAACCACGATCACGTTCGTCCCCAGCATCTCGAATTGACTCTGGACCAATTGGCTGGCGCTCTGGCCGATGGAGACCATCGTCGTCACGGCCGCGATGCCGATCACGATCCCCAGAACCGTCAACCCGGCACGCATCTTGTTCTTGGCCAAAGCTCGGATGGCAACGCGAAGAGTAAGCATGGTGGGTGGCAGGAGCCTGGGGTTTGGGTGGCAGGGTTCAGGCCCGGGGGCCGCTTGATGGTCTCAGTCCTTTTGCAGTCCGGTCACCAGCGCCTGGCCTTCTTTCAGTTCGCCGGACAGGACTTCGGTATGGCGGCTATCGCTCAGCCCCATTTCGACGGCCACCGCTCGGAGAAACGGGCCGTCGTCGACCCAGACGTGACGTCGGCTCCGGCGTCGGCGCGCCTGGGCGCGTTCGTCCGCCGAGATCTGCCGCTCTGCCGACACCCTGTCCTCCCGGTTCGTGTCCCCCGCGCCGTCCAGCAGCCCGCGGTCGGACTCGCGCACATACGGCGATTCGGGAAAGAAACGCAACGCGGCATTGGGGATCTTCAGCACCTCTTTCCGCTCGTCGACAAGAAACGACAGGTTGGCGGTCATGCCGGGCAGCAACTTCAGTTCCGGATTCGTAGCGGCCACAATGACCGGATACGTAACGACGTTTTGGGTCGTGGTCGAGCTGTAGCGGATCTCCTCGATGACGCCCGGAAAGAGATCATCCAGGTAGGCATCCACGGTGAACTCGACGTTCAGCCCTCGCAGCTGAGCCTGGCGAATCAAGCCGATGTCCGCTTCGTCGATCAGCGCGTGGACGTGCATTTTCTCGCGCATTTGCGGGGCCACGACGAACAGCTCGGGCGTCTGGAATTGAGACGCCAGCGTCTGGCCGGGGTCGATCTTGCGGTCGATCACGATCCCATCGACGGGTGACCGGATGTAGGTATAGTCCAGGTTCGTCTGAGCGTTTTTCAGGCTGGCCCCAGCTTGCGCGACCGAAGCCTGGGCGATTTGCAATTGAGCTTCCAGTGACATCCGGTTGAATTGCAGCTGGTCCCATTCCGTGTCGGAGAGGAAATCCATATTCCTGGCGCGCAACGCTTCGCCCCGTTGTTCGTCGTTGCGGGCCTGCTGCAACAGGGCCTGTGCGCGTTTGACCTCTGCCTCGCGCACTTGGAGGATCGCCGACTCCTGCTGCACAATCGCACTGTAAATCGCCGGGTCGATGCGGGCCAACAGATCGTCCTTCTTGACCTCTTGATTGAATTCCGCCGGCAACTCGACGATCGGGCCCGACACAAAGGCCCCTACCTGGACGGATAGCACTGGCCTGACCTGGCCCGTTGCGTTCACGACGACGACCAGATCACCGCGAACCACCTGATCGGTTCGCCACCGCGGCCGATTGCGCTGGCGCCAGTAATCCAGCGCCGGCCGATAAGCCGCCGCCCCGATTCCGCCAAGCACGAGCAGGATGATCAAGAATTTCGCAAGCTTCCGCATATCGTTGACGATCCGACCCGTACTGCCAGGAACATCGATTCTCGTCCGTACCGGTCATCCTACGTGAAAACATCCCTTGGATCAAGAATGCTCGCAGCTGCCTGGTGCTCGCCAAGTTCTCCTCCCGTCCGGCTCATGGTCCTGATGGCGTCGTCTCCGATTCCTCTTCGCCAGACGCCGCGGTCTGCAGCGAGGCCCAAGCCAGATCGAGATCCGGCGTGTCCTGGACAATTCGACCGTCCCGCAAGGCGATGATCCGCTTGGCGTTCCGGGCGATTTCCGGGTCGTGAGTCACCAGGATGACCGTGATGCCGTTCTCCTCGTTCAGCCGGCGGAACAACTGGATCACCTCGCGACTGGTCCGCGAGTCCAGGTTGCCGGTCGGTTCGTCGCCCATCAGCAGCGAGGGCTCGTTGATCAGCGCCCGCGCAATGGCCACTCGCTGCTGCTGGCCTCCGGACAACTGGCCCGGATGATGCCCCAGACGATCCCCCAATCCGACTCGCTCCAGCATGGCGATCGCTCGCTGGCGACGCTGGCGAGCGGATACGTTGGCGGCATACAGCAAGGGCAGTTCCACGTTCTCCAATGCGGATGTTCGAGCCAGCAGGTTGAAGTTCTGAAAGACGAACCCAATCCGGCGATTTCGAATGCGGGCCCGCTGGTCCGCGCTCAAGTTGCAAACTTCCTCGTCCGCCAGACGATAGCTGCCAGCCGTCGGCCGATCCAAACAGCCCAACGTGTTCATCAGCGTCGACTTGCCCGACCCCGAAGGCCCGATCAACGCCAAGTACTCCCCCTGCTGGATATCCAACGAGACGCCGCACAGGGCCTCGACTCTGACCTCGCCCAAGTCGTAGATCTTGCTGATGTCGCGGAGTTCGATCAGGGTCATGGACGATCAAGCCTCGATTCACGCTGGTTTCTTCCAGGATTGTCGTACTGTCCTCAGTAGGAAGCAAGGCCACCATCGCGATTCAACTGTCGCGATTCATCGCCTGCCCGTTCGTATACCGCCGGGGGGATTTTTACCACCACGGATGGCAGAACGTGAAAAGTGGCCCCGAATCCGGGTGTCGAGACAAAAGGACCCGCACAGATCGGCGTGCAATGTGCGAAGATGGTAGAATCGCTCGAATGGCAACACGGGCCGAATGCTGCCACGATACGACGGAGAGACGATGAACAGCGCCATTCAACAGCACCAACATGGCAAGGAGAACTGCAACATGCGCTTCCGAAGTGGGAATGCCTGGCGACTGGAAGCTTGTGGTCACCGAAGTTGTGAAACCACGGAGGTGCGAACCGAACCGAAGTCTCACGACGTCGGCTGCGTTTCGTTGTTGCTGCCGCTCTTGTGGCTGGCGATGCACGCACCGGGCCAGGCCGCCGAGCCGGCGGTAGGGCCGCGGGGCGAGGCGGCGCGCTGGACGGCGGCGAAATTTGGCGGGGTCGCGGAACGTCGGCCAGAAGCGCCGCCGGGACTGGTCGTGCTGGCCAACAACGATCCGGTACAACGCAACGCTCGTGCAGGGCAACCGATGCGGATCGTGGATGCCGAGTTCACGCGCGGCTTGTATTGCCATGCGTACAGCGAAATCCTCGTGCGACTCCCGGGGCCGGGCGACGTGTTCACGGCGGTGGCCGGGGTGGACAGCAATGAACAGACCGGCAACGGGCGCGGCAGCGTACGGTTTGCGGTTCTGGTCGACGGTGGGGAGAGGTTCAAGTCGGGCGTGATGCGGGAAGGCATGGCGGCGGTGCCGGTGAGCGTCAAGCTGGACGGCGCTCGTGAGTTCGTCTTGCAGGTGGATGACGCCGGGGACGGGATCCGTTGCGATCAGGCCGATTGGGCCGATGCCAGGGTCAAGCTGCAAAACGGCCGCGAGGTCTGGCTGGCGGACTTGCCGTTGCGCGAAGGCGCCGGCCGCCCACCGCTTACGACGGAGCCGCCGTTCTCGTTGAAATACGATGGCAAGACCCTGGCGGAATGGGCCTGGCAGCCCGTACGTTCCACACGCCAACTGGACGCTCAACGCACGGAGCACACGCTCCGTTACGCCGACCAGCCGACCGGGCTGGAGGTGCGCTGCGTCGCCCTTGAATATCACGATTTCCCGATCGTTGAATGGACGGTCTACTTCAAGAACACCGGAACCCGTGACACGCCGATCCTGGAGAACATCCTGGCGCTGGACGCTCTTTTCCATCGCACCGGCGGCGAGTTTGTGCTGCACCACAATGTCGGCAGCCCCTGCATGCCCAACGATTTCCAGCCGCTGGAAACCGTGCTCGAACCGGGCGGCTCGAAGCGGATCACGGCGGCGGGCGGGCGACCCAGCAACAGCGACTGGCCCTATTTCAACGTCGCCTGGCCGCAGGAAGCCAGTGAACGACTTCAGCGCAAACAACAGGCGGAAAGCCTGGCCCACGAAGGTGCCGGCGTCATCGTCGCGGTCGGCTGGCCGGGGCAATGGGCGGCCGACTTCACGGCCGATGCAGCGGGCGGGTTGCGGATTCGTGCCGGCCAAGAGCGGACACATCTCAAGCTGCATCCCGGCGAAGAAGTTCGCACGCCGTTGATGGTGCTGCAGTTCTGGGAAGGCGATTGGATCGATGCCCAGAACGTTTGGCGACGGTGGATGCTGGCCCACAATCTGCCTCGACCCGGCGGCCAGCTGCCGCCCGTGCAAATGGCTGCCTGCAGTTCGCATCAGTTCGGCGAGATGATCCACGCCGACTCGGCCAGCCAGAAACTGTTTGTCGATCGCTACCTGGAGGAAAAGCTGCCATTGGACTACTGGTGGATGGATGCTGGCTGGTATTGGTGTGACGGGCAGTGGCCGAAGACCGGTACCTGGGAAGTGGACACGAACCGGTTTCCCGGCGGACTACGGCCGATCTCGGATCACGCGCGAGCCAAAGGTGTGAAGACCATCGTCTGGTTCGAACCGGAACGGGTCCACAGCGGTACATGGCTGGCAGAGAATCACCCGGAATGGATCCTGGGCGGAAAGAACGGCGGCCTTCTCAACTTGGGAGATCCCGAAGTCCGGCAGTGGCTGACCGAACACAGCGATCGGCTCATCACCGAGCAGGGCATCGACCTCTACCGCCAGGATTTCAATATCGACCCGCTACGTTTCTGGCAGGAGGCCGACGCGGAGGATCGTCAAGGCATCACAGAGAACCATCATGTCACGGGCTACCTGGCCTACTGGGATGGACTGTACCGCCGTCATCCCAACATGCTGATCGACTCCTGCGCCTCGGGGGGGCGCCGCAACGATTTGGAAACGATGCGCCGAGCCGTGCCGTTGTTGCGCAGCGACTACATCATGGAGCCGGTGGGCAACCAGGGCCACACCTACGGCCTGTCGCTATGGCTGCCGTTCCAAGGCACGGGGACGGGGTCGCGCGACATCTCGCCGTATCTGCTTCGCAGCACGCTGGTCACGCACTTTACGGCTTGCTTCGACGTGCGCCGCAAGGACCTCGACTATGACATGATCCGCCGCGTGCTGGGACAGTGGAAGCAGTATGCCCCGTACTATTTCGGCGACTACTATCCGCTGACCGCGTACAGTCTGGACGAGACCGCCTGGATGGCTTGGCAGTTCGACGTGCCGGAGAAAGGCGAAGGCGTGGTGCAAGCCTTCCGCCGCGCCGCAAGCGTCTATGAAGTCGCCCGACTCAAGCTGCGCGGACTCGATGGCGGCGCCGAGTACGTGTTTACGAACCTCGATACGGGCCTGTCGCAGACGCTCGCCGGGCGCGAGCTGCTGGACCGCGGCCTGGCCGTGGCAATCACCGAGCAGCCGGGCTCCGCGGTGATCATGTACAAGACCACAAAATGAAGACGTAGGAACGTGGAAACCTCGCTGCTTCGAATCTCCTGCATCGACGCAGACGAGAGACCTCGGCGGCCTCAGGCCCGAACCCCATCCTGCCCAGGACAGCCCAAGCGAACGAACACGCCATCAAAGGAGGAATTGCCATGAGAATTAGCACGTTGTTGATCATCTCGCTGGTAGTTGTCGCTTCCGGAAAAGCTCGGGCTGCTGAGGCCGCGGCATCAGGCCCCGCCGATCACCCCGTCTGTTCCACCGTCGTCTCCCTGGATGGCGACGGGTGGCGGCTGGCGACCGATCCGACGAACGTGGGACGGGGAGAAACGTGGTTCGAGACGCCCCGGCCGGAGGCCAAGCCGACCAAGGTGCCGTGGATCATCCAGGACGCTTTTCCCGGTTATCACGGCGTGGCCTGGTACTGGCGAGAGTTTGATGCGCCGGCGCATCCGCACGCCGGCGGGCGCTATCTGCTGCGGTTCTGGGCGGTGGACTATTCGGCGGAGGTCTGGCTGAACGGCACCTGCGTCAGCGGGCACGAAGGCGGCGAGGCCCCGTTTCTGCTCGATGTGACCGACGCGATTCGCGCCGCCGGGAACAACCTGCTGGCGGTCCGCGTACTGAATCCCACAAACGAGCCGATTGACGGCATCGTGCTGAGCGAAACACCGCATCGGAACAAGGTCATCCCGTATCAAGCCGGGGCTTCCTATAACCACGGCGGGATCGTCGATTCGGTGGAATTGCTGGTCGTACCGCCCATCCGCATCGACGACCTGTTTGCCCGGCCGGACACGAAGACGGGGAAGATCCGCGTGCAGGCCCGGGTGTGCAATGCGGAACAGCGCGAGACGGCCGCGCAGTTCGAGTTCACGGTAGCGCCGGCCAGCAGCGGCGAGACGATCGATCGAGTCGTCCTCGAACGCAACCTCCCACCAGGCGACACGCTCGTCGAGACGGAGCTGCACGTTGCCCAGCCGCGATTATGGGAATTGAACGAGCCGAATCTCTACCGCGTGACGGCGCGCGTCCAAGGGAAGGAGAGCCTCTCTTTTGACGAGTGCTCCGTACGATTCGGCTTCCGCGACTTTGCGTTCGAGAACGGCTACTTTCGCCTGAACGGCCGGCGGCTGTTTCTGCGCTGCTCGCACACCGGCAACCACTGCCCGATCGGTCTGCAATTGCCGCCGGATCCCGACATGCTGCGGCGCGACCTGCTGAACGTCAAGGTGATGGGGTTCAATGCGATCCGGTTCATCGCCGGCGTGGCAACCCGCTATCAGCTCGACCTGTGCGACGAGATCGGGCTGATGGTCTACGAAGAGCCTTACGCCGCCTGGTGCCTGCAAGCCTCGCCGAAGATGGCAGAGCGCTACGACGAGTCGCTGTTCGGCATGATCCGTCGCGACCGCAATCATCCCAGCGTGGTGATGTGGGGATTGCTCAACGAGACGCACGACGGGCCGCTGTTCCGCCACGCCGCGGCCGCGCTGCCGAGACTGCGCGAGCTGGACGACACGCGGATGGTCATGCTCAACAGCGGGCGCTGGGACTTGCATCGCGGCGGAGCTGCCGAGCCTCCCGAATTGACCGGCTTGCAGTCTTGGCGCACGGACTTTGGCGCCGATCCGAACGTCACGCACAATCCCACCGCCCAGCCCATCGAGGGGCTGGGCATCACGTGGATGCCGGGCCAACTCGCGCTGCACCCCGGTCCGGCCGGCGAGTACAGCGTCGTGCGCTGGACCTGTCCCGCACCGGGCGAGCACGAGGTCAACGCCACGTTCACGGGCATCGCCGGGCACGCGACGACCGATGTCCACGTGTTGCACAACGGCCGGCCGCTGCACGTCGGCGGCATCAACATCGGCGGCATCAACGCCGGTGATCACGGCAGCCGTTGTTCCTTCACCGGCAAGTTGACGATCAAAGCCGGCGACCGGCTCGACTTTGTGGTCGGCTTCGGCAACGGCCACTACGGCGGCGACACCACCGCGCTGGCCGCCACCGTTCGCCAACCGGACGGCACACTCGACGACGCGGCCGCCCAATTCACGCTGCAAGAGAATCCCCTCGGCGCGTGGAGCTCTGGGTGGCTGGCCGCGGCTGCGCAGCCGGATGTGGCGACGTTCAAAGCCTATCGCGTCGCCCACCTTTCGGGCGCCGCCCCACCGCCCCAGCAGCCACCGTTCGGCACGCTCAGCAACCCCGGCTCGCGCGAGTGGCAGGACGTGCTGGACGACCAGCACCCCTACCAGCGCGTGCCCCACACGGCGGCGGTGATCAAGACGCTTCGCACCCTCCAGGGCGACAAGCACCCGATGTTCATCTCGGAATACGGCGTGGGCAGCGCCGTCGACTTGTGGCGCGTCACGCGGCACTACGAGCGGCTGGGCAAAGGGCACGTCGAGGATGCGCAGTTCTACCGCGACAAGCTGGATCGGTTCCTGGCCGACTGGGACCGCTGGAAGATGGCCGAATGCTTCGCCACCCCGCAGGAGTTCTTCGCCCAGAGCATCCGGCAGATGGCGGCGGAACGACTGTACGGCCTGAATGCGCTGCGGGCCAATCCGAATCTGGTTGCGCACAGCCTGACCGGGACGGTCGACCAGGGCATGAGCGGCGAGGGGCTGTTCACCACGTTCCGCGAACTCAAGCCCGGCACGAC
>Ga0351972_10344_pt1 | contig 13701 bp, 12 predicted proteins | sample TotcelHFGM3001N9_FD_206747 | JGI IMG/M metagenome (GOLD analysis project Ga0351972, IMG submission 206747) | Enriched cells from coal bed in the Powder River Basin, Montana, United States - Total cells FGM rep2 HSBNCT.FGM.300.1.N9 ...
CGGAATTGTGGCCGGAGCATTGCCCAGAGCCCGCGGACCCGCCCGGATCCACCCGGCCACCCGGACCTTCCAGGCCCTCCGAATCGCCGTCAATGACGAACTCGCCAACCTGCGGAAGGCCTTGGCGGACGGGATGGAGCGTCTCACGGATGGCGGCCGCTTCTGTGTGATCTCTTTTCACTCGCTGGAAGACCGAATCGTGAAGAGCGCCTTCCATACGGAAGAGAAAGGCTGCATCTGCCCGTCCGATCTTCCCCTCTGCGCCTGCGGCCGGAAACCGTCGATGAAAGTCCTGACACGAAAACCGGTGGTTGCCGGCGAGGTTATTGGAGAAATGATGTGTTCCGTCATTCCTGGCAACGAAGTAGAGGTAATCGACTTTGGCGGGGTAAAGGGCTGCCCGAAGGGAATCGATTCCGGGGTTGGCGATCGGGCCCGGCGGCAGCCCGCTGATCCGGTACGTGTTGTGCGATGTGTCCGATTTCAGGTCTCTCTGCAGGATGGTTTTCCCTGGACCGCCTTCCTGATGTAAGCTGTAGATGGCCGTAGGGTCGCTCTGCAGTTTCATTCCGAGTGCCAGACGATTGTGAAATACGGCGGAAATGATCGGTTTTTCAGCGCTGTTTCCGGATTCCTTGCCGATGATCGAGGCAAGGGTTACCCACTGAGAGAGGCTGAAACCCAGTTCCTCTGCCCGTTTCCGCATCTCCGGGGTAACTTTCCTCCAGAATTGCGCTACGAGGATCCGGATAATTTCGTTGACCGTCATGGATCGGTCGAACCGGTAGGTATCGGGGTAGAGGTATCCCTCGATGCTGTCCGCCTCAATATCAAGAGAGGCAAGAAAGGATGGGTCGGTCGCCAACGTCATGAATTCCTTTTCGTTGACCAGTTTAAAAGCGGAAAGTCGTCTGGCCACCTCGTTCACGGTGATGTCCTCGGGCAGCGTTACCGGATATACCTTGATTTCACCCCGGACCAGTTTATCGATGATCGCCGAAGGCGTCATCGCACTGGTTAGTTCATATTCACCCGCCCGGATGTGTCTTGCCGCTTTTTTACCCAGGGCCAGCAACCAGAAGAAAGGCCGGTTCTGAACCAGACCGGCATCGTCGAGAATCTCCGTAATCCGGAAAAAACTGGATCCTTTCGGGATGTCGACCGTTTTGGTAATGATGTTGTCATTGACGGGGGTTGTTGCGTAGCGGTAGAACGCCGCTCCGGTCAGGAAAAGGACCAGAAGGAGCAGGAGTGCCTTCGTTCGTCGATGATTCCGTATGATTTCCAGCCTCTTTGTAAGCCATGCCATCATGTTCATCGGGGCATCCGTCCGTTTCCCCCCTTATGGGGAAGAGCATCGAGATAGCCTTGAAGGATAATGCAGGCGGCCAACCGGTCGACGACGGCTCTTTTTTTTCCCCTGCGCACGCCGGATTCCCGAAGGAGCTCCTCCGCCTCCTTCGTTGAGAAGCTTTCATCCCGCAGAATCACGGGTATTGAGAGACGGGCCTCCAGACGCCGGGCGAACCGGTTGACCTTATCGCACTGGATCCCTTCGCTGCCGTCAAGGCGAAGCGGATAGCCGATGACGATCTTTTCAACGCCGAGACGTTCGACGCATCCGGCGATTGCCGCGAGATCCGCATCGCGATTTTTCCGGATGATGGTGGGAATCCCCTGGGCGATCATCCCAAGCTCGTCGCAGATTGCAACGCCGATCCTCCGATCGCCATAATCCAGTCCCAGTATCCTCATTGCAGATCCTTTCAAAAAACCGGGTATTTATAAATCATTAGCGGTAAAATTCCAACCATTATTTACAGTGTGGGCATGGAGCGTCAAGTATGTGATGATGGAAGGGTCGGGATCATGCGCCGGAAGAAAATGTGATGGCGCCTATTTTCAATTCAACCGGCAGGGTCGGGGTTGGAGGATGCAAGAGAGAAGGTTCAATGCTTCGAGGGGGATTCTTCCGGCATTTCTTCAAAGCCGACGATCATGGCCTTGATATGGTCGAAGAGGTGGTGCCCCATCGTACACATGTACAGATGGACGATCAAATTTAAGAGGAACAGGTAGCTTGCCACGACATGGAGCGCATCGAGCAGCCTGATACCGCCCATCCAGTCGATTATATTTCGGAAAAAAAAGATGTCGCTGAAGAGGATGCCCGTGATCACAACCAAGGGGGTAATTACGAGCATGACGGAGCCATAGGCAATCTTCTGCAACGGATTGAACTTTCCATTTTCAGTGGGAATGAAGGGGTTTTCACTTCCCTGGAATACGCCAACGAGGTAGTAGAATGCCTGCTTCCCCAGGATTGGCAGATCTGCCGGCCGCATGATGTAATGGGTCCGGAAGCTGCCGCTGGCGAGGATATAGACACACCAGAAGATGAAGGAGAGGGCCATCGCATAACCGACATACTTGTGGATCGTCACGGTTAAACCGTATTCGGGGATCCAGATGGGCGTCTTGCGGACGATCCCTTCGATTCCCGGCACCCTGAGCTGGAGTCCGGTAATCAGCAGCGCGATGACGATCAGCGCATTGATCCAGTGCCATATTCGGATGGTCAACGTATGGAGGTAAACCTTTTTCATCGTTTCACCAGTAGCCTGAGCAGCGCGTGTGCCAGTAGCGAGAGAATCACCAGGATCACCAGGATGACCCCGACAAGGTCGATCAGCTTGAAGCCGAGGCTCTTCGCGTAGGCGGCTGAACCTTCCGGCGCTTTGCCGAACAGGGCGAAAATGTCATCCTTCGTGATTTTTTGTTCCCCCAGGAGGTAGATATCCAAGGCCATTCCGATGGGGTAGACGGAGAGCAGCGTGCCTTTGACCGGGACATAGATATGCCGGTCTTTTTCAGGCAGAATTAGGTACATGGAATTGTAGAAATGGGCCTGCGGCGAGTGACATGTGACGCAGTTCCTCTCTTTCAGCCTCGTGACCGAGTAGTCGTGATGCACCTTCGTAACGATAATTTCGGCATTGACGAAGACCTTTTCCCCCATCCTTTTCTGCAGATCCACAACGAAACGGCCGATCTCTTCCCCCTTGACGATGTTCTCCGCGTAGTTGTTGATGACCGACTTGAGATGGATATCTTTCCCGAAGATCCGCTCGAGAGCCTCGTATTGCAGCGGGACCTTCTTCTTGTCCTTCTTTTCGGCAAAGAAGAAGACCATGCTCTTCTCCGAGCCCGGGCTATGACAGGTCGTGCATTCAAGGTATTCGAAATGGAGTGTGGTGTTCGGCAGCCATTCGTGCCGGGTGATGTAGTCCTTGTGACAGCGGGAGCAGATTGCAACCCGTTCCTCGGCGTTGAATTCCTTGTAGGTCTTGATCAAGTGAGGGTTATGGCAGTCGGTGCAGGAGGTGGCCCCCTTCTTGGCATGAATGGATTTCTCATAGGTATGGTAGACCTGCTCGTGGCAGCGAACGCATACCTTGTCGGTAATCTTCTCCTGGGAGGTATGGCAGTCGGTGCACTGGACCCCTTGCTGTCCGTGTACGGTTTTGGGGAACTCGAGGAGAGACGGGAATTCAGGGATGAAAACCGAGGGTGTGATCTGCACGCTGTAGCCGGTCGCGTCGTTGATCCTCCCCACCGCACTGGCAAAGCGGGTCCTCTTCTGGTGACACTCGCCGCAGTCTGCGGCTTTGGGCATGATCTCGTGGCTGTCGCCGTAGGCCCAGTATTGCTTCTCCAGCTTATAGCCTTTAAACTTCTGATCAAGCAGGGCTTCAAATGCGTGCCACTCGGCCGGACTGGCAAAACCGTTCTCATCCCGATCAACGGTCTTCCTGTCCAGAATGGCCCCCTTGGGCAGTGTAACCGTCGTCGTGATCCCGCTCTTGTCCAGCTTGCCGTGGCAGGCGACGCAATTCAGAGTGGCAAGGTGTTTGTTTCTCGAAGGCAGCGTCTTGTGGGCGACATCGGCGTGACAGGAGGCGCAATCCGCCCCTTTTCCCTTTGTTTTTCCATGGAGTTCATGGCATTGGGTACAGTCAAGGCCCTTGGCTTTGTGTATGCCGGCAGAGAAGCGACTAACAGTCTTATGGTGGCAGGTATTGCATTTGGGAGGCGCGAGCTTCTCCGCGTGAGGGATCTCTTTGATGCCGGTATGGCAGTCCGTGCAGGCAATACTTTCGTGGGTGGTCCTTTTTTTGAAATCTTCGTGGCAATTGAAACAGTCATCCGACGGGACGGCCGCCCAGACGGGGGAACTCAGAATCAGGAAGATGATGACAAGAATCGGCATAGTATCCCATATCGAGCAAGAGAGACGATCAACGCGGGGGCATCATAGATATTTTATCGTTTTTGTCAAGAAAAATATCGGCAATGTGCCGTTGCGCCATGATGGAAAAGCGAAAGGGGCCGTGTTCGTTGATTTCTAAACCGTCAGGACTTCAGATCGGATATAATTTTTGCGGCGATCCGATCGAGCTGTTCCCGCTCCGCGAGCTCAAGCACGGAAGAGGATACAAGCTGCCGCGACGTAAGAGAGGGCAGGAGTGGAATGGTTGCCGTCAGGGGGGGGAGACCTTCCATGTCCGGCAGGCGAAAATCATCCGGGGCGCGATTGATGATCAACACCTGACGGGTAAGCCCCATTTCTCTGGCCAACATACCGATGCGGGAGGCCGTCTGCAGGCTCCTCATGCTGGGCTCGCTCACAACGATGAGCCCATCCACGGACTGGACCGTGCCGCGTCCCAGATGCTCCACGCCGGCCTCCAGATCCACGATGACCCATTGCCGATTTTCGATGATCAGGTGGGCGAGCAATGCCTTGACCAGCGCGTTCGGCGAACAGGCGCAACCGCCTCCGGCCCCGGCAATGGTGCCCATTACCAGCAGTTTGAGACCGGCCACCTTTTTGGAGAGGCGCTCCGGGAGGTCTTCAACCGCTGGATTTAGATGGATGAATCCTTCTCCGACCCGTTCTCGGATCAGCTCTTTCTCCTGAATCAGCGGCAGCGGAATGTCGTTTTCCGGAAGGCCGAGTGCCTGGCCCAGCGAAAGCGCCGTATCCGCATCGAGAAGCCAAACCTCTTCTCCCTGACGGACCAGATAATCGCCGATCCAAACTGTAAGGGATGTCTTTCCTACCCCGCCTTTTCCTGCGATCGCAAGTTTCATGTCCGATTTCCTCCTATGGCCCCATGGAACAGGGCGAAATAGACCGTTACTTCTCCACGTCCCGCGCCTCTCTCTTCCTCCGGTCACGGGACATCTCCCAGATTACACACTGGCCTCTGAATTTGCAGTACAATTTCGGGTCCATGCATTCACAACAATGATCGATATTCAGACATTCGCAACACTGCCTGCAAAAACCTGTTTCATGTTTCTGACAGACGGCCAAGGCCTCACGAACTGGATGGATCCTGCAACGCATTTCTTTCCTGTGCCGGCGCTGTTCACGATTTTCTTTCTAAAGGAACGATATTACGGTATATTGAGAAAGCTCCTTGTCTCTGCGCGCCACTTGGCGGATGAGTGATTTCTCTATCACGGTTCATGATATCTGAAAAGGTAAAATATGTCTTGTAAATCATCAGAAACTGATTTAGCCTGCAATACGGCAGGTTGATTGTGGTCATTTGCATTTTTTATCGATCATCATATTATGAGATATCCGAAGATATTTAGATTCGTTGTCGGCATCACCAATTCCATCGGGGTAAAATTCTTCGTTTTGCTGACCGTATTGCTGATGCTTTCTTTCGGAATTATAACCTATGTAAATATCTATTTTTTTACGACACTGTTCCGGGAGGATATCGTCAGCAATGCCGTTCAGGTGAGCAACCTGATCAAACGGGCCACCTATGACAGCATGCTGAATAACCGTCGGGATGATTTGACCAACACAATTCTGAGCATCGGCAAGGAAGAGGTTTTTGAAGGGATCCGGATTTATAACAAGATAGGGAAAATCACCTTTTCGGACAGACCGGGAGATATTGGCCACGTTGCCGACAAAAGAGCCGAACAATGTTATGTATGCCACGCGGAAGAGCCTGCAAAAGGGGTTGTTCCCACCAAAGACCGCACCCGGACATTGAAATCCGCTAAAGGATCCCGAATTTTGGGTCTGATTAACCCGATCGAAAATGAACCTGCCTGTTATAATGCCTCTTGCCATGCCCACTCTTCAAAGGAAAAGTTGCTGGGTATTCTGGATGTAAAACTATCCCTGGAGAAGGGAGATCAAAGAATTATCGAGACCAGAAACAAGATGATTCTCTACTCCGCCATCCTTATCTTGATCACCGCCCTCGTCAAGGGGTGTTTCATCCGGAAAATGATCCACACTCCGATAAAAAAATTGAACGATGCCACCCGGGAAGTCGCCAATCTGAACCTTGACTACAGGGTCGATATCCATTCCCGGGATGAACTGGGCAATTTAGCTCACTCTTTCAACAAAATGACTCATCAACTCAAGGAGGCAAACGAAGACATCCAGAACTGGTCTTCTCAGTTGGAGAACCGGGTGAAAGAGAAAACCAGGGAACTTGAGAAAACCCAGTCTCGGCTGATTCTGGCAGAAAAGATGGCCTCGATGGGAGAGCTTTCGGCCATGGTGGCCCACGAAATCAACAACCCCCTTTCCGGGATTCTCTCCTATGCCAAGGTCTCCTCCAAATATCTGAACCGGGGTAATATCGACTCCGAGATTCTGGAATCGGTCAAACAAAATCTGACCTTCATCGGCAATGAAGCAAAAAGATGTGGCAGCATTGTCAAAAGTTTGCTGATCTTTGCAAGAAAGACCTCGGGGGACCTGAAGGAAGAGCACCTGAATACGATCATCGATAACAGCATTAGAGTCATTGACCACAGTGTCAAGATGAAGGAGTTGATCCTGGTCCAAGAGCTGGATCAGGGGAATGACATCATCCATTGCGATGCAGGTGGAATCCAGCAGATTTTGGTTGCTTTGATCGTTAATGCCATTGAGGCGACTTCCCGAGGAGGGAGAATAACCATTAAAACCGACTTAAGCACAGATAAAGACCGGATTCGACTGATGGTGACGGACGAAGGCAAGGGGATTCCCGCCGATGTGCTTCCCCGTATATTTGAACCTCTGTTTTCCACGAAGGCGAAAAACACCGGGCTGGGTTTATCCATGGTCTATGGCATTGTGGAACAGCACGGCGGCGTCATTGACGTAAAATCCGAGGTAGACCAGGGAACGACTTTTACAATTGTCCTTCCCCGTGTATCCTCTAAAATGGGAAATCAGGGCAGACAGACACTGTCGAGCCTGATTCGCTGAAACACCGATGATTTTTCGAAATGAAAAAGGAGACAACCTGTGAAACCTGAAGAGACAGGGATACTGATCGTTGACGATGAGGCCTCGGTGAGGGATTCTCTTTATCAATGGTTCAAGGCCGATGGTTATCGGGTCGATACCGCCGAAGACGCTGCCAGCGCATTGAAAAAGCTTCAGGAAAATCCATGGGACATCATCCTGCTGGACATCAAGATGCCCGGAATGGACGGGATCGAACTTCAGAGTCGTATTAAACAGATTGATAAGGACATTGTTACGATTATCATTACGGCTTATGCCGCTGTGGATACCGCCATCCAGGCATTGAAAGACGGGGCCTTCGATTATGTTACCAAACCGGTCGATCCCGATGACTTGAGCAGATTGATCCGAAATGCCATTGAGAAAAGAAGGCTCGTTACGGAAAACATTCAACTGCGTCAACAGATCGAAGATCTGTCGCTTCCGGATGAGGTGGTGGGAGAAAGTCCCATCATGAAGAGAGTCATGGAGATGGTGAATACCGTTGCCAAAACCGATTCTACGGTGATGATTCTCGGGGAAAGCGGGACCGGAAAAGAGCTCATCGCCCGGGCAATCCACAGCCGAAGTACACGCAGATATTTTCCGATCATTACCATTAACTGCGGCGCTTACCCGGAGGGTCTGCTTGAAAGCGAGCTCTTCGGTCATGAAAAAGGGGCCTTCACCGGGGCGATGTACCGAAGAAAAGGAAAGCTGGAGATGGCCGATAAAGGGACTCTCTTTCTGGATGAGATCGGGAATATCAGTGAAAAGATGCAGATGGATCTTCTTCGGGTGATTGAAACCAAGAACTTTACCAGATTGGGAGGGGATAAGGCCATTGATGTCGATTTCCGGGTGATCTCTGCGACGAACAAAGACCTTGAAAAGGCAATCAAGGAGGGAAGCTTCCGGGAAGATCTCTACTATCGGTTAAATGTGTTTTCCATTTTGTTGCCTCCGCTCCGGGAGAGGCGAACGGATATTCCTCTGATTGCCAAGTATTTTTTGAGCAAATATGCCCAATCCATGAATAAAAATGTGGTGGATTTTTCCCCACAGGCCATGGAGATGTTTATTGGATATGATTGGCCGGGAAATATCCGGGAGGTGCGAAATGTTGTTGAGAGGGCAATGGTCGTGGCACAGGGATCCCAAATTCAAGTCGAGGATATCTCTTTTCCCTTTCCATCGCCGGCGGCTCCTTCCGGCGGCGCCTCCCTGGAAGATGTGGAAAGGGATCAAATCTTGAAAATCTTGAATCAGACAAAGGGAAATATCGCTCAGGCGGCGGAAATTCTGAAGATCAGCCGGCTGACCATTTACAACAAGATTGAAAAATATCACCTGAAGAAGGATGATCTAAATAAGCAGTATCAGTGATGCCGTATATTTATGTTGTTCCCATTGAACTGAAGGATCATTCATACCTTGGAAAGCTGGAGACGTTCATCTTTGACACATTTCATCTGAAAACCAGAAGAAGAGAGTTTGAGATCAGTTTAGAGGATGTTTTCGATCCGAGACGAGGCCAATACAACTCTTCCCTTATTCTCCAGCAGTTGATTATGACCCCCCCCCCGGATGCGGATAAGATTCTGGGGGTTCTGGATGTAGATCTTTTTATCCCCATCCTTACCTTTGTTTTCGGCGAGGCCCAGCTTAAGGGCATCGGTGCGGTCGTTTCTACGCAGCGCCTTCATAACCGGTTTTATGGATTGCCTGAAGACAGAGAGGTAACGAGCGAACGTCTGTTGAAAGAGGCGGTTCATGAACTGGGGCATACGTTTGGGCTTGTCCATTGCCCACAGTCTAAGTGTGTGATGAACGCTTCTACCTATGCCGAGAATATCGACCAGAAATCGGCAGAACTCTGTCCGTCGTGTCAAAAAAGCATCAAGGCAGAGAGGCATGGCCCGGTCAAAAAGAGGTTCCCTTTCTTGGGATGGGGTGCAAAATAGTCGCTATCCCCGTTTTTTCGATAACGATCCTTTGGAAGATTGGGCTCTGCGGATCGAGAAATCCAATAATTCAGCTCTCTGTTCGGAACTGACGATACGAAGCATATCGGAAAGGCCATCAATCCGGACGCCCCCATCCTGCATCGTGAGCCCCACGGTCCCTGGGTTATGTTTCGGCATCGAGTCGACCCGGGAGAGGATCTCCTTTTCCTCCTGCTGATACCATGAGAGCGCCTGCCTTCCAAAGAGAAGCTTTTTGAGATCGTTTTCGAGATTTCCCGGTTTGATCGTGATCAGCCAGCCATCGCCTCTCGGATCGGTGATGATGAGTTCCGGCTCTTTTTTCAGGCGGGGATTTACCGTCTGGACGGTACCGGAAAGAGGAGAAATCACAGGCAAGATATAATCGTCCCGGATGATATGGGCAAAGCACTCTCCCTGCCCGGAAAAGTTCCCTGCCTGGGGCAGGATGACGACCTTTACATCCATCATCAACCGGGATAACAGCTCGTCTATGCCTACCTTCACGGTCTCGGGATTTTTCACCTGCGCCCAGCAATGGTCGGGGTGATAGAAAATCGATCCGTTGATCCGGGTGGAGGAATCACTCTTCAGCGCTCCCTCCATCCCGTTGTTCTCCGAAGGGGACACTTTGCCGAAAGGTGTCCCCAAATCATTTTCACTCAAGTCCTCGTTCCTGATGGCCTGGTCGAAGGGGCAGATCTCACACTGATAGCTTCTGTCGCACAGTTTGTACGAGATGAATCCGGTTGCCATCCAGACACACTTCCGCTCTTCTTCAGGAATCAGAGGATAGCTTTTCATTTTTTCCCTCAGCATGGCCATTTTTATCCTGCCTTATGAGATCAGAAAATATTCCCTTGCGATCTCATCCCATCTCTCCCGGTCCAGATTTTTCGCGATTCCGTCCACCAGCACCCCACCATCCTGGGATACGGCGCCCAGGTTGTAATTCATCCGCGCATGCAGGCTTTCCCTGACCCCCTCCATCCATTGCCGGGCAAGCGCGCCCGAGAGCAAATTCTTCAGATTGGCCGAGATCTTTGGCGCCTGCACCTTCATCAGCCAGGATCGGCCGTAAGGATCGTTGCCGATGCTTTCAGGCGAACTCAACAGACTCTCATTGATTTCGATGATTTCTCCATCAACAGGCGAGAGCATGTCAATCGATTTTGAACCCGCGAGCAGGCTCCATCCCTTTTCGCCCTGGGTGACACGGGAACCGACCTGCGGAAATTGAATCGCATCGATCTTTCCGACCAGTTTCTGCGCAAAATCGTCCATCCCCACCTTGACCATATTGCCGCCCTCCGGCATGGCCCAACTGTGTCCCTGATGGTAATACAGAGGCTCGTCGGAAAGATGAAACCATTCACTGATCGCCGGAACGATGCCTTCCGTCGCCTCATAAACGGCCTTGGCGGGCCTGCTCACCATCCTCCAGAAGGGGATGAACAGCAGCAGAACGCTGATGACCAGCAGATATTCAACTCCCTTTGTCGCAAAGATGTCCGAATAGATAAACCCTTCCATTTCTATGGTCTCCTTTCAATTAATGCATTTCTTCTGCCCATGCGGGCGGTTTGCCAAACACCGGCATCCGGTTCACGACCCATCGGAAGACCCAGACTTCGGTCAGGATAATCGCCAGGGTGATTACGATTTCCATCCAGGAAGGAAAATATCTTTCGCTGAAGGGTATCCACCATTTAAACGCAATGATGGAAATATTTAGCCGATTGATGATAATTCCGATCATCGCGAGGACGGCTGCTGTTCGGATGAGCGGCATGTTTCTGTATCGGGCGCCCTGGAAAAACATGAAGCAGGGGATTGCGACCAGCCCGACCATCTCCGTAAGATACCAGAATCCCATGGGAGTGGTTAAGAGCGCCCAGTGCCAGCCATGGATGAGGATGAGAAATTGTGCGAAAAAATAGACAAACATCGCTACCGCACAACCCTGGCTTAAGCCGATGAGCATATTGTCATAAGCGGCATGGTCTTCGTGGCTTATCTTGTCACTGAAAACTTTGTGGCTTATGGTTCCTTCAAAGATCACCATGGACAGTCCGGCAAAGATGCTGGAAATAAAGAAAAGCACGGGAATGAACTCCGTATACCATAACGGATGCACTTTTCCCTTTGCCATCATGAACAATGCACCGAGACCCGCCTGATGAAGGGTGGAGAGGGCTATCCCGACGACCACGGCTCCCACGGTCAATGAACCAAGGATCTTCCTGAGTTTTCTCAACCCAAGCCATTCTGCAATGGCCGGAGAGAATTCAACAAACTCGGCCAGCATATAAAGCAGGAAGTGCCAGGCAATGAGGAAGAGAACGGAATTTGCCCCGAACTTGTTTCCAAAAAGCGGATTTGTGATATTCCACCAGCGACCGAGATCCAGAAAAATGGCTCCGGCATAAAAGATATAGGCAAGGAGGCCGTTTAAAACGGTCGCCCTGATGATGGAATGGTATTTATCCGATCGGAGGATATAGACCACAAAGGTGAGAACATATGCACCCCCGGCAAAGGCTACACCCACCATGACATCAAATCCGATCCATATCCCCCAGGGAAATTCCTGGGAAAGGTTGGTCACCGCGCCCATGCCCTTTACAAGCCGGTATACAATAAGAAGGGCGCCAAGAAGGATTATAGGGACGGAAATGACATTGAAAGGGGTCAAGAGCTTTCCTTTTGGCTTAAATTCACTGAGAATGAAAGCCACAATCTCCTTAAACCCTCTTTTCTCTTCTGCTGCGATCACTGTATTCATTTTTTTCCTCCTTCCCTGCGTTGCACTTCATCTTTCCGCTTGGTGATGGTGTTGACTCCGATCAAAAATGCAGGCCAGAGAAGAAGAACAATAGGGACTGAATAGAGAAATCCCTTGCTGAGTTCCGGATAAGCGGTTGTCCCCAGATCGGTACGGAAGCCGATCTGTTCAAAAGGAACTGCTGAAATATAAAGATATCCGGTGCCGCCTACCTCTCGCTCACCGTAAATATGGGAGATATATTTTCCTGGTTCCCCGTAAATTCGCCTGTTTGCTTCCTCAATCATCTCCCTCCTGGTACCGAAGGTGAGGGCCTCTGCCGGACAGGCGTCTACGCAGGCAGGTTTTTCTCCTTTCTGCAGTCTCGCCCAACAGAGGCTGCATTTCTGTATTTTTGGGAAAGCGCTGTCATATTCAAATTTTGGAATGTCGAAGGGACAGGAAACCATGCAATACCGGCAGCCCATGCAATTGGTATCCCAAGTAACCGCCCCATCTTTCCTTTTTTCCATCGCCTTTACCAGGCAAGCTGCAACACAACCGGGCTGATTGCAGTGCATGCATTGCTTCTTCGCGAATACCTCGCCTTTGTCCGTTTGGTAGCGATTGACCACGGTCAACTGTGTCACGGACGTCTGACGGACCTTATCCAATGCCGATTCATCGCCTATATCCGGAACCGGCATCGCATTGGCTTCAGCGCATGCCGCCTCGCAGCTTCGACATCCGACGCACCGGGTGGTGTCGACCAGAACCCCCATAAATTCCTTAGCCGGGACAACCTCTTTTGCTTCAAGTCTGCCGGGCAGCAGAGAACTGCCCGGTCCCGCCACCGCGATACCCGTTCCCAGACCCTTTAGAAAAGTCCTCCGATCCATTGTATTGAGCTCCTTTCCCATTCCATTGAATTGCCGCCACCATCCACAACAAACCCCAGAAGGGTCATCCACATCTTCTCCGGGGATCCCAGGCGCATTGCGGGCATGCTGCGCTGGTGAACCGCTGCTCACCCCTTTTTCTCTTTATCAATCGGATCGCCGCCATCGGCCATGGTAAATCCCAGTTGAGGGTTCAGCACAACCGTTCGCTCCTTGCGGGCTGCGCCCGTCCTGTTTAAACAAAAATAGGTGACGGATCCGACCGTTCCAATAATCCAAAACAGCGGCATCACCAACCCCAACATCACGATAACTACAATAATTGTGAGACCCATAACCATTTCCTCCTCTCTGTGGATTGAAAGTCCCAGCGCCATCAACACCGCCAAACTTGCCCCCCACCGTGATCTGCAACCGTTGATCGGTTAGGCCTGGTCATGACTTTTACCTCCCATCCGATACGGCTCTCTGTCTTTTACCTATCCAATAACCATGCCACTGCAGAAAATTCAGGATCATTTCCAGTTGAACTGAAATATATTTAATATAAATAATTACTTATATGCAACTGAGGGATTATGGATGCTTCCCGGTATTATGGACTGCCGTGCAAGAAGTGTTATATATATTTACATCCCCGCCCTCATGAATGTATAGGCTTCTCTTAAACCTAAAAAAATCAGATCATTAAGGTTGTATGATTTGTTAATAATATGAACAACTGCTTCT
>Ga0351972_10345_pt1 | contig 13140 bp, 13 predicted proteins | sample TotcelHFGM3001N9_FD_206747 | JGI IMG/M metagenome (GOLD analysis project Ga0351972, IMG submission 206747) | Enriched cells from coal bed in the Powder River Basin, Montana, United States - Total cells FGM rep2 HSBNCT.FGM.300.1.N9 ...
GAAAGAGACTGGCGCTCATGGAGTGGGCGGCTGCCAATAAATTTTTGATTTTCCTTGCCCTGGGGACCAATATGTTTTTCCCCTGGGGGCTGACCGCTTCTTCGGAACCGACGGCCATTTTGGCGGCGCTGGCCTTGTTTTTACTGAAAGTCCTGATTCTAAGCCTGTTTGTGGCGGTATTGGAATCCAGTATGGCCAAATTCCGATTTTTCCGATTGCCGGATCTGTTGCTGATTTCGTTTATCCTGAGCGTCATTGCCATTATTCTGATGATTTGAGGCGATCATGTCTAACAGCCCGCACATTTTTTTTCTCCTGGAGGTGCTCCTCTTTGCCTCGGTCATTTTTATGCATCTCTCCAAAAAGAGCTCTTCGGTGATTGCGCTGTATGTTTTGCAGTCCCTGATCATCGCGATGCTGTTGTTCGGGTCTTCATTCCAGGAAGCATCGTGGTCCTTGTTTTGGGTAGCACTGGTGGTTTTTACGGTGAAAGTGATCGTTTCTCCTTACTTCTTTCAGAGGCTGATCCGTAAAAATCAACTGAAATTTACCGCCAGCACTTATCTGAACGGACCCATGACCCTGATCACGCTGGCCCTGTTGACGGGGTTAACCTATTCCCGTTTTTTTCAGCCCTTGACGGTTCTTTCCAGGCAGAATGAACACACGCTGCTGTTGGCGGTGGCGATGATGCTGATTTCGGTATTTTTGATTATCAATCGCAAGGGGGCGTTGTCGCAGATGATCGGCGTATTGTCTCTGGAAAACGGCATCGTCTCCTTTGCCTGTTTGGCCGGGCTTGAGCAGACCCCCGGACTCCAGCTTGGCATTATATTTGATATTCTGGTCTGGGTGATCATTGCGACCGTCTTTGCATCCATGGTTTATAAACAATACGGATCACTCGATGTAACGGCAATGACCCATTTAAGAGAAGAATAAAACGATGGCATTATCCTTGATCATCGCGACGGCGTGCGTTGCATCCGCTCTCTCCTTCTTTGTGAAAAGGAAAATGGATACACTCGGCTGGATTGCCATGACGGCCTCTCTGGGGGAACTGACGGCAACGGTGATCGCCTCCGCGGGCGTTGTGAAAAATGGATCCTATGCATCGGCGGTCTATTTCTCCATCGATCCCCTGGGGGCCATTCTGCTGATCTTGGTGGCCGGAATCGGTTTTATCGTTTCCTGGTATTCCGTAGGCTATCTCAAAGCGGAGGTCGCCAAAAAAATCATCGGCTTCCGCCGGGTCAGGCAATATTTCATCCTGTTGCATCTGTTTCTTCTTGCCATGTTTTTTGCCATCATCACCCCGAATCCCATCATGATGTGGATTGCCATCGAAGCAACGACCCTGTCCACGGCTTTTCTGATCAGCTTTTACAACAAGCCGTCCGCGATGGAAGCGGCCTGGAAATACCTGATCATCAATTCGGTGGGATTGCTGCTCGGTTTTTTCGGAACGTTGCTGTTTCTGTATCCGGCGCTGCAGGCCGGACAGGAGGGCCTGATCACCTGGCAGTCCATACAGGCCAATATTTCAGGCTTTGATCCGTTTGTGGTGAAGATCGCATTCATTTTTATCTTAATCGGATATGGCACGAAGATGGGGCTCGTCCCGATGCATACCTGGCTGCCGGATGCGCACAGCAAGGCGCCGGTTCCGATCAGCGGCCTGCTTTCCGGCGTGTTGCTGAACATCGCCTTTTTTGCAATCCTGAGATTCAAGACCGTGGTGGATTTGGCGGTCGGTCGTGATTTTTCACAAGAACTGTTGATCTTTTTTGGAATCATCTCCATATTGGTGTCGGCGTTCATCATCTTCATTCAGAAAAATTATAAAAGGCTCCTGGCCTACTCGAGTATCGAACATATGGGCGTCATGGCTTTGGGGTTCGGATTCGGAGGGATCGGCGCCTCGGCGGCGCTTCTCCACATGATCTATCATTCTCTTGCGAAATCATTGCTATTTTTATCATCGGGCCATATTTTTTTGAAGTTCAGTTCTACGAAGATTATCCGCATCAAAGGCGTCATGTCGGTCCTGCCGTTTACCGGAGTCTCCTTTATCGTCGGATTTCTGGCGATCACCGGCGTTCCCCCCTTTGGTATTTTCATTACGGAATTTACGATCCTGTCGGCAGGAATCCAAAATCATCCCGTAGTGACCATCCTGGCGCTGTTTGGTTTGACCCTTGTATTTATCGGATTCTTCAAACATACGATTGCAATGATGTTTGGAGAAAATGAAGCGGACATCCAGCGGGGAGAAGCGGGACCCCGGACGATGGCTCCCATCGTGCTTCTGGCGGCTATGTTGGCCATAACCAGTATTTATGTTCCTTCTTTCCTGGCACGGTTAATCCATGCGGCAAGCGCGGCTCACTGATATGGAACTGGACAAGATCATCGAAACCTATATTGCGCAGCGCCTTGGAATAACAAGGGAAGGCAATGTCGTAACGGTTCATGTCCCCGTTGAGCATATTGCAGCCGTTTGCAACGACCTCTATTTTGAATGCAACCTGCAACTGAAAACCCTGACGGCCACCGATGAGAGAGAACAGCAGGAAGGGTTCAAGATCTTTTACGTTTTCGGTATGCCGGGGGAAAATATTTTTGTGGTTCCCTTCATCCAGTTGAAAGACAAACCGGAATTCCCCTCCATCACCAAGGCCATCCACGCGGCTTCCGGCTATGAGCGAAAGATCCGATCTTTTTTCGGACTGGAACCGGTGGGACATCCCCGGCCCCGGCAGCTTCTATTGCACGAAAACTGGCCGGCCGATGTTTTTCCGCTTCGAAAGGACTTCAACGGGCGGGAAAGGCCGGCAGAAGCCCATACCCCTTATGAATTTCAAAAGGTTGAAGGGGAAGGAATCTATGAAATCCCGGTCGGTCCGGTTCATGCCGGAATTATTGAACCGGGACACTTCCGATTCAGTGTTGCCGGAGAGGAAATCATCCTGTTGGAAGCAAAACTGGGATACACACACAGAGGTATTGAAAAGCTTTTTGAGACGCTTCCCCTTGAAGAAAAGGTTCGACTTGCAGAGAGGGTTTCCGGAGATACCTCCTTTACCCATTCACTGGCCTTTTGTCAGGCGGTAGAAAAGCTGGCGGGCATGGAGATCCCTGACCGGGCAAAGTACCTGAGGGTCCTGTTTTCCGAATTGGAACGGGTGGCAAATCATTTCAACGATATCGGGTTTATCATGGCGGACACCGGCTACAGCTTCGGCGGAAGTCATGGCGCCCGGCTGAGAGAAATGGTGATGCAGTGGAATGAACGTTTAACGGGGAGTCGATTTTTACGCGGCGTGAACGCCATCGGAGGCGTTACCCGAGATATACCAATCGACGTTCAAAAAAAACTGCTCGCAGGCCTTGAGACATTGCGAACGGATTTCAATCAGGTTATTGAAATTTCGGAAAACAGCAGCTCCCTGTTGAATCGCTTGCAGGGAACCGGAAAGCTTGACGATCGGATCGCGCGGGACCATGGCGTGACCGGACTTGCCGGACGGGCGATTGGCCTGGAACATGACGCGAGAATCGAATATCCCTATGCGGCCTATGACCGCCTGCAATTTTCCATCGCGCTGGAAAAAGAGGGCGATGTCCGTTCCCGCCTTTATGTCAGAATCAAAGAGGTTTATTCCTCCATCGCCATTTTGCGGCAGGTTTTGGAAAAAATGGTCGACGGGGATATCCGCATTGCCGGGGAAGCAACGCTAAGACCGGACAGCCATGGAGTCGGCATTGCGGAAGGATGGCGGGGCGATATCGTCTATTTCGTTGTAACGAATTCCGCCGGCCGTATAACCCGGGTCGATGTGCGCGACCCCTCCTTCATCAACTGGACGGTCCTGGGGCATGCCGGAAAAGACAATGTGATTCCTGATTTCCCCTTAATCAACAAGAGTTTCAATTTGTCCTATTCCGGAAACGACCTGTAATCCTCCATTTCGCCATATTTGTTGTTGAGAAAAGCGGGTGAGTCTGTTAGCTTTCGCTCCATGAAGCACATTGTGATGGGAACGGCCGGTCACGTGGACCATGGTAAAACGGCGCTGATCAAAAGGCTCACCGGTGTGGACACCGATCGCCTAAAGGAGGAAAAGGAGCGGGGGATTACGATCGAACTCGGCTTTGCCTCCCTCTCCCTTCCCGGCGGGAAGACCCTCGGCGTCGTCGATGTCCCCGGCCATGAGCGTTTTGTAAAGAACATGGTGGCGGGCGCCGCCGGCATCGACATGGTGGCGATGGTCATTGCGGCTGATGAAGGGGTCATGCCGCAGACGCGGGAGCATTTGCACATCTGCACCCTCCTCGGGATCCGCAAAGGGGTTGTCGTGCTGACCAAGACCGATCTGGTGGATGGGGAGTGGCTGGAGCTGGTCCGGGAGGACGTCCGCGCGTTTCTCAAGGGGACCTTTCTCGAAACTTCGCCGATGGTTCCCGTTTCCGCCCTCACGGGGGCCGGTTTCGCCGAATTGCTTTCAGCCATCGAAAGGACGGCCGGCGAAGTGGAGGAGGGAGCCGATATCGGCCTTTTCCGCCTGCCCATCGACCGGGTATTCACGATGAAGGGGTTCGGCACCGTCGTTACGGGGACGTTGACCTCCGGCAAGGTGACGACGGGCGAGGAGGTCGAGATCTCCCCGCTCGGTCTCCGGACCCGGGTTCGGGGGACCCAGGTGCATAACCGGACGGTGGAAACCGCCGAGGCCGGGCAGCGGACGGCCATCAATCTTCAGGGGACCGACCGGGCGGTGATCGAACGGGGGTATCTCCTGACCGGACCCGGCGCCCTGAAGGTCTCGCAGCGTCTCGATTGCACGTACCGCCATCTGACCGCCGCCGGTCGGAAGCTGAAAAACCGGACCCTTGTCCGTCTCCATACGGGAACCAGCGAGATCATGGCGCGGGTGATTCTCCTTGAACGGGACGCGTTGGAATCGGGGGAAGAGGGCTTTGCGCAGCTTTTACTGGAGGCGCCCCTGGCCGTCGTGGCCGGGGATCGGTTTGTTGTCCGGAGCTACTCCCCCGCGACGACAATCGGCGGCGGCGTAATCATCGATCCGCTGCCTGCAAAACACAAACGGTCGTCGGCCGGGGTCCTGCGGGAATGCAAACTCCTCGCCGAGGGCGGGTATGCCGAGAAGACAGCCGTCATTCTGGAGAGGGCCGGGGTCGGGGGGATCACCGAAAACCTCCTCATCGTGCGGACCGGCATCCGCGGCCGGGAACTGCGACGGCTCCTGGAAGGGATGTTCTCCGCGAAGAAGGCCGTGCTGGTGAACCGGGAGGAGATGCGGGTTCTCTCTGCTCCGGTATATGAGGGCCTTCAGGCGGCGATCACCCGGGAGTTGCAGGCGTACCATGAACGGTATCCGCTGAAGGAGGGTCTTGCCAAGGAGGAGCTGAGGACGACGCTGGGGATGGGTGAGGGGGTTGGGCAGAAGATCTTCACGATGGCCCTCCGGGATCTGGAGAAGAGGGGCGATTTGATCGCCGAAAAGGAGATGCTTCGTCTCGCGGGGCACCGTGTCCGGTTGCAGGAGGAGATGGGGTCCCTTCGGGAGAGCCTCTCCGCCATCTACCGGGAGGGCGCTCTGGCGCCGCCGACGGTCCGGGAGATACTGGAGAGGTTTTCGGACCGGCAAAAAGAGCTCGCGAGCCTTCTCCAGGTGATGACCCGCGAAGGAGAACTGATCAGAATCAGTGAGGATCTCAACTTCCACCGGGATTCTCTGGAAAAACTTCGCGAGGCTTATCGGCAGCTTCTCATCCGGGAAGGTGAGGCAACGCCGGCGAGTTTCAAGGGGCTCACCGGGCTTTCGCGGAAATTCATCATTCCGCTGATGGAGTATTTCGATATGACCAAACTCACCATGCGGACGGGCGATCGCCGGATTCTGCGGGAGAGACAGGAAAAATGACGGAAGTCTACTTTTTTCAGGAAGGACGGGTGCGGCTGTGACGGAAAAAAAAATCTATATCAAGGATATCAAAACAGGCGACAAGGTGAGCGAGATCTTTCTCGCGGCGGAGAAGAATCTCGCCTACTCCCAGAAGGGATCTCCCTATCTGAATATCCGTCTGAAGGACCGGACGGGGGATGTGGACGGGAAGGTCTGGGAAAACGCGCTCACCTGGGACCAGGCCTTCAAGAAAGGGGATCTGATCCGCATTCAGGCGCGGGCGCAGAGCTTCAAGAACGCGATCCAACTGTCCATTATCGAACTCCGGAAGGTGGAGGATGCGGAGGTTGAACTGGCGGATTACTTCCCGGTCGCGAAAGGGGATCGTGCGGCGATGTTCGCCGAAATTCTCGCCTATTGCGAGCAGGTGAAAACCCCGTGTCTGGCCGCGCTCCTGCAATCCTTTTTCAAGGATGAAAAGATTTCCGGTCTCTTCCGGAGGGCGCCGGCGGCCAAAGGATTCCATCACGTCTACATCGGCGGTCTTCTCGAACACACCCTTTCCGTCGTCCGGCTCCTCGACCGGGCAGCCGCCCATTATGAGGGGGTCAACCGGGATCTGCTGATCGCCGGCGGGATTCTCCACGATATCGGAAAAATCTACGAATTCTCCTTTGAACGGATCGTGGAGTACAGCGATCCGGGGCGTCTGGTCGGCCACATCGTCATCGGTGTGGAGATGATCGATGCCAGGATCGCGGCGATCCCTGATTTCCCGGAGCAGACGGCCATGGAACTCCGCCATCTGATCCTCAGCCACCACGGGGTCCTCGAATACGGCTCGCCGAAGCGTCCCAAGACGCTGGAGGCGCTGATCGTTCACTATATGGACGACCTCGACGCCAAGGTGAACGCCTTCCAGGAGACGATCCGCGAGGCACGCGACGAGGAGTCGGACTGGACGCCCTATCACCGGCTTTTCGAACGGTACATCTACAAGGGCCGGAAACAGAGCGACAAACCGGCCGGGGACCCCGAACTCTTCGGAGACACGATGCCGCATCTTGTCCCCGGCTCTGACGCGGGGATATAGACAGGGGATGAAATCCTCCGGATGAGACCCTTCGGCGGGTTTTTCAGTAGCGGAACACGGCGGCCAGGTCGCTTTTATCCGGCATCTTCTCCGGAGAGAGCGTAAATACCGTCCCTCCATTCAGGAACGTCTGTATGGCTGCTATCTCCAGAAGATCTTCGCTCGCAGTCCCCGCCGCTTCATGCCTCTGGATCGCGCCGCTTCCCCAGTCGTACGTTCCCCACTGCTGGCTGCCTGATGCGATCAAAAGGAGACCGACCCGTCCGTGATGGGCGGCGGGAACGATCTCCCGGCTATCGGCTGAGGCCAGACCTGTTCCCAAGGATTGCCGGTACTGCGCGACGGCATCGTGTCCGGCCTTCTGAAAGTAGGGATTGACGATCTTCAGGGCCGCCTGGTAGAGGGTCTCCGCGCTGATTCCCTGCGGATTTCCCGGAATCCCCTCTTCGATCAAACGCGGATAGGTGTTGGCCTCACGATAGATGGGGAAGAGATAGTCCACCCCGGCGAGGACGAGCGGCGCCCGTTCGTCCCGGAGAAGGTCGTGTAGCCCCCGGTCGATGAGGCGGAAGTATTTCAAGAGGTTGTCTTTGGCGTCGTCGAGTTCCGCACCGTGCCCGGAGACCATCGTCGAATGGTCTCCGCCTCCCGCCGCGCCGGCCCGGAAGCGGATCTGTTTCCCGAGTTCATCGTACTGGAGCGCCTCGGCGAGACTTCCCGGAACCGATTCCAGTTCGATTTCCCGTATGTTCTTCCCCGTCCCTTCGAGGAGCCGGACCTCTTTCTGGCTGAGGGCGAGGAGATAGAACCGGTTATCGCCGCCGAGGAGCGGCAGCAGAGGCTTGACGTGAAAACGGTCGGCGACGACGATGAGTTCGGCGAAGGCCTCGGGGAGACAGTAGCAGCGGAAGAGATCCGCGGAGATAAAGAGCGCCAGGCCGTCGCTCTGCCGCCGCCAGAAGAGGACATTTCCCGGCAGCGCTTGTGCAGGTTCCAGCAGGGTCTTGATCTCCTGGGGGCGAAGACCTCCGGCCAGCAGCTTTTCTTCCGCGCTGCGCAGCAGGTTCTTGAACCGGATCTGGTTCTGCTGACTCTCGACGCCGGTGCGAAAGGCGGGCATAAAAATCGAAATGCACAATCCCTGATGTTTTTCGAGCAACGTCTTGATTTCATCGTGCGATAATGTATTCATTTGGCCGTCTTCCTCCCCATGGCCAATGAATATAGAATCTGTCCAAACAAAGCAAATCATTTCTTGCCCGTTTAGGCGGTACATGCTAAGGATTTCTCCCCCCCCGGCAGGTCCGTCATATACCCTTAGCAAGGGGTGGAAGTTGTGATAGAAGCCGCCCTCCTGATCGAACCATTTCCGCCGTTGTCTGATTTCTGCGTGCCGCCGGAGGAGAGGAAGAGGATCGGGATTTCGGTACGGTGATCGTTAAACAGGGGTGGCAAAGCGATGAGATGGGGTAAAGAGACCGGCGCTGTTTCCGGAAAAGGGGTTTCCGGTCTGAACTGGAGCGACTGGCAATGGCAGTTCGGGAACCGTATCCGCTCCATGAGGCAGTTGACCTCCGTTTTGCGGATGCCGGTCGCGTCACTCGCCCTGTGCGGACCTGTGCTCAGGGCCTATCCTATGGCGATCACACCCTACTATTTGTCGCTCCTCGATCCCGCGGATGAAAACGACCCTTTGCGCCGTCAGTGCTTTCCCGATTCCCGCGAACTGACCTTCTCTTTGGGCGGGGTTCCGGATCCGCTTGAAGAGGAGAAGGACATGCCCGTTCCCGGGTTGATCCATCGCTATCCGGATCGTTGTCTTACGATCGTTACCGGAACCTGCGCCGTTTACTGCCGGCATTGCAACCGCAAGCGGATGTGGCGCGCGGATGAGCCGGGAAGAACCCGGGAAGAACTGCAGACGATGGTCGATCATGTGGCGAAGACGCCGGCGCTCCGGGAGGTGATCGTCTCCGGCGGGGATCCTCTGCTGATTTCCGAGCCGATTCTGGATTGGTTTCTGGGGGCCCTCCGCGCCGTTCCCCATGTGGAGGTTCTCCGTATCGGGAGCCGGACGCCGGTTACGCTGCCGATGCGGATCACGCCGGAACTCTGTGCGATGCTGAAGCGCCACCGGCCACTCTGGTTCAATACGCAGTTCAACCATGGCCGCGAGATCACGGAAGAGTCGGCCAGGGCGTGCGAGATGCTGCTGGAGGCCGGGATTCCCGTCGGCAATCAGTCGGTCCTGCTGAGGGGGGTAAACGACAACGATGACGCGATGCGGGAGTTGCTCTACGGTCTCGAACGGATCTCGGTCCGTCCCTACTATCTGTTTCAGTGCGATCCGGTGCAGGGAACGGACCACTTCCGGGCGGAGATCGGGTCCGGCATGGAGATCATGGAACGGCTCCGGCGGAACATCTCCGGCCTCTGCATGCCCCGCTACGTTCTGGACTGCCCCGGGGGCGGCGGAAAGGTTCCCCTCCAGCAGTCTTTTTCCCTGCCGCCGGGAAGCGGGAGCGGCGATAAACATTGTTTTGACAATGCAGGACAAATGGATTAGGAAATACGCCAGGATGTGCGGACGGAGCTCTGCCCATCCGGGAAGAGCAAAAGGCGGCGAGACGTTTTTTACCGAGGCGATTCGACAAGGAGAATGAAATCCCATGTACCAGGCCAGCGATCTGAGAAAAGGGCTGCGGATCAAGATCGACAATGATCCCTACCTCGTTACGGAATTCAATTTCGTCAAACCGGGCAAGGGACAGGCCCTCTACCGATGCAAGCTGCGGAACATGATCAACGGAAATCAGTTCGAGCGAACGTTCCGTTCCGTGGATGTCTTTGAGGAGGCTGATCTGCAGGAAAAGAAGATGCAGTACCTCTATCAGGAAGAGGGGAAGTACTGCTTCATGGACAACCTGAGCTACGAGCAGGTTTTCCTCAATGAGGATCAGGTCGGCGAGGCAAAGAATTTTCTGCTGGACAATATCGAAGCGGAGATTCTCTTCTTTGAGGACCGGCCGCTCGGCATCAGCCTGCCCAATTTCATCGATGTGGTCGTGACGAAGGCCGATCCCTGGGCAAAGGGCGATTCCGTATCGGGGAACACCAAGCCGGTCACCGTCCAGACGGGCTACCAGCTTCAGGTCCCCCCCTTCATCGAAGAAGGGGAAAAGATCCGGATCGATACCCGCAGCGGCGAATACCTGACCCGTGTCAAGGGATGAGATGACCCGCTTTCGAAACGTTTCCGGGAGCAACAGGGGATGATTGTAGATGATTCCTGGAAGCTGACCGTTCGGGCGGATGCGCTGTGGTTGCGGGCCCGGATCATACAGGCCATACGCCGCTTCTTCCTCGACCGGAATTTTCTTGAAATTGAAACCCCCCTCCGGATACCGGCGCCGGCGCCGGAACCGCATATCGATGCGGTCGCAACGGGAGCGTGGTTCCTGCATACCTCTCCGGAGTTGTGCATGAAGAGGCTCCTCGCGGCGGGTTATTCAAGGATCTTCCAGATCTGTAAATGTTTTCGCGCGGGGGAGAGGGGCGACCGCCATCTGCCGGAATTTACGATGCTCGAGTGGTATCGCGTGGAAGCCGATTACCGGACCCTGATGGACGACTGCGAGCTCCTGATCAACGTGGTTGCCCGGGAAGTCGGCCTGGATGGCGTTGTTTCCTGGCAGGGACGGAGGATTGATCTGAACGCACCGTGGGAGAGGATCTCCGTCCGGGATGCCTTTGCGCGGTATGCAACGATCAGCGTTGCCGAGGCGTTGAGGGCGGATCGCTTCGACGAGGTCATCGCCTGTGAGATTGAACCCCGTCTTGGCATGGAAATTCCCGTTTTCCTGTACGATTATCCGGTGGAGCAGGGCGCCCTGGCGCGGGTGAAGGAACGGGATCCGGGGATCGCCGAACGCTTCGAACTCTATATCGCCGGGGTGGAGCTGGCCAACGCCTTTTCCGAGTTGATCGATGCCGGGGAGCAGCGCCGGCGTTTCGAGGAAGCCTCTCTTGACCGCCGGCGTAAGGGCAGCCCCGTCTATCCCATGCCGGAACGCTTCCTTCAGGCCCTTCCGCGGATGTCCCCCTCTGCAGGGATCGCGCTTGGCGTCGACCGGCTCGTCATGCTCCTCACAGACAAGTCCCGAATCGATGATGTGGTCGCTTTTACACCCGAATCACTGTAATCTCCCGCCTTCCGCCCTGCTTCGCACCGGCTGGGCGAGTTCATCGTTCCTTGACAAGCCGGGCCTTTTCCGTTAGAGGTAGTGCCATCTTTTCATCTTTGATCATAAAGGAGATTGAACGTGCAAGAAGCGTCGTCCATTGCCGCGATGAATCTGGGGGGAAATTTTCATGGTTCTCTTTTCGATATGGTCGTTCACGCGGGATTTGTCGTGCAACTGGTTCTTCTGCTCCTCCTCTTCTTCTCCGTCATTTCCTGGGCCATTATCCTGATGAAGTATGTCAATATCCGGAAAATCCGGAAAGAGAACGCCGCATTTTTAAGTGTTTATATGAGGAGCACGAAATTATCGGAGATCTTCCCCGAGGCGAAAAAGTTTCAGAATTCGACGCTGGCGGAAGTTTTCCGGGGGGGGGTATACCGAGCTCGTGAAGATCACCAGAGCGTTGCGGGGAACCCCGGCGGTCAGGGACACGGTGGAAGCGGCGGCGCCGGTTCTGGAGATCGGGGGGCTCGACAATGTGGAGAGGGCATTGAATAGGGCCTGTGGAACGGAAACGATCAAACTGGAGGCAGCCCTCGGGTTTCTGGCAACCGCCGGAAGCGCGAGCCCTTTCATCGGCCTGTTCGGAACCGTATGGGGGATCATGGACACCTTCAAGGAGATCGGCGCCCGCGGTTCGGCGACGCTGGCCGTCGTGGCGCCGGGGATCTCGGAGGCGCTGATCGCAACGGCGGCGGGTCTCGCAGCCGCCATCCCGGCGGTCATCTTCTACAATTACTATCTGAACCGGGTCAAGGGCATGACCCTCGAAATGGACAACTTTGCCTCGGAACTCTTGAATATTGTTGAACGGTTTTATATAAAGTCCTAATGGGCCATGAGATATTCAAAACGCAGAAATAACCATGACGACCGGCCGATGGCGGAAATCAATGTCACGCCCCTTGTGGACGTGATGCTGGTTCTTCTGATCATCTTCATGGTGACGGCGCCGATGCTGCAAATGGGGATCGATGTCAACCTGCCTCGCGTCAAGGCAAAGAGCATCGATGTCGCAGAGGAAAAGCTGGTGCTGACGATCAATGGCGCCAAAGAGATCTTCATCAACAAGAGCCGGACGCCGCTTCGTGAACTCGGCATAAAACTGCAACACATTTTCGCGTCGCGGATCGATCGCGAGGTCTATATGCGGGCGGACCGGAACGTTCCTTACGGATTCGTGGTCGAGGTGATGGCGGAGGTGAGAAAGGCCGGCGTGGATAAATTGGGGATGATCACCGAACCGCCCGAGGAACGCAGATGATGACTGAACGGGCAGACAGAGAGAGAAACGGGCGCGGCCGCCTGAACCTGATGATCTTCATTTCCCTGCTGTTCCATGCCACGGCGCTCTCCCTCCTTTTCTTCACCCCTTCGTTTCCGTCGCCGAAACTGACCTTCGGACCGGTCTACAGCGTTGCCCTGGTGAGCTTCTCCGCAAAATCTTCGGAACGGAGGGACGCTGCGGCAGGAGCGAAGGAACTCATGGAAGCGAGCCGTTCCGAGACGGTCCTCAAGAAACATCTGGAAGCAGGGCCGGTCATTCCCATCCACCGCCTGGAGAGCAGCAAGAAGCCGGACCGGACCCTGGAGAAGGCGATGGAGGAAATCCGGAGGCGTGCCGCTGCGGCCGGGCCCACCTCGAAACCGCCGACAAAAGCCGATTCGAGCGCACAGGCTATCCCGGAGGCCGGGGCGATGTCGGACGCAAAGACCGCTCCGGCGTCTCCACCCTCCGCCGGCGATGGCGACATGGACGCGAAGGTCCGTGCCTACTATGCGATGATCTGGTCCCGGATCAAGAGCGGATGGTCGCTTCCCGCGGGGATTCTGCCGGGAGACGCGCTGGAAACGGTGATCGATGTAACCATCC
>Ga0351972_10371_pt1 | contig 12454 bp, 13 predicted proteins | sample TotcelHFGM3001N9_FD_206747 | JGI IMG/M metagenome (GOLD analysis project Ga0351972, IMG submission 206747) | Enriched cells from coal bed in the Powder River Basin, Montana, United States - Total cells FGM rep2 HSBNCT.FGM.300.1.N9 ...
CAGGGCCGCCTTGAACTTCACCTGGCAGCCGGGACAGCCCAGGGAATTGACCAACAGGCGCAACTCCCCCGGCAGTAGCCGTTTGAGGATGTGCATCAGGAGCAGGATAACTTCCACGTCCAGCTCCGGGGCCTCCACCCCGTAGGCCTCGCAGTTGATCTGGTAAAACTGGCGAAAACGTCCCTTCTGGGGCCGCTCGTAGCGGAACATGGGCCCCAAAGTATAGAATTTCTTGACCCCGGCGCCCTTCTCCAGGCGGTTTTCCAGGACGGCCCGGAGCACCGAGGCGGTGGCCTCGGGCCGCAGCGTCAGGGAGTCGCCCTTGCGGTCGGGAAAGGTGTACATTTCCTTGGCCACGATGTCGGTCTCCTCGCCGATGGACCGGGCGAAAAGCTCGGTGCGCTCGAGCAGGGGCAGACGGATCTCCTGGTAGCCGTAGAGGTCAAAAACCTCCCGGGCCACCGACTCCACCCACTGCCACCGGGCACTCTCCGGCGGCAGAATGTCCCGCATACCGCGAATCGCTTTAATCATGGCCGTTTATCTCAATATCTTGTGCATTCAGTTGAAATAATAAAAATAACCTTTAAGGGGCCAGGCTGTCAAGGTGATTTGCGGCAAGGAAGCCCGGTGGGGATGTCCGGCATGGCCAGGTTTTTCTTGCCTTGGCCAACCCAGCGGCAGATAAATAAACTTTCCCAGCCAGGGCAATTCATGGTAAGAAAATCATCAGGAGGATCCCGGCATGGTAAAGTTTTCCACTGCGGAAGCCAGGGAAAAATTGGGCAAGATTATCCAAAAGGCCGCAGTCGACAAAGAAAGGATCGTCCTTACCCGCCGGGGCAAAGAAATGGCAGCCCTGGTCCCTATTGAAGACATGAGATTCCTGGAAGAGTTGGAAGATCGTCTGGACCTGGAAGAAGCCCGGTCAGCCTTGGCAGAAGCCAAGGCTGACCCCGAACGACCCATCCCCTGGGAAAAGCTCAAGGCCGAATTGGGCCTCTAATGGCCGAGTTACCTTACCGCCTGGAATTTTCGGCTAAGGCGGCCCGGCAATTTAAGGCCCTGCCCCCGCAGGTCCAGAGATTTTTGCAGCCTCACCTGGATACCTTGGCAGAGAATCCGCGATCATCGCGGGTGACCAAACTGTCGGAATACGATGCCCTCTATCGTTGCCGCGCCGGAGATTACCGCATCTTCTTTGAAATCCGGGAAGCCCAACGAGTTATATTAGTGGTAAAGGTGGGCCACCGCCGGGAGATTTATAGGAAATAGGACAACAGGACTGCCGATAATCAGCCGGACTCGCTCCTGACTCCTACCGCTGCGCCGGCAAGATATCCTTGACATTCAGCAGTCTGCCGGTTATAAAATTTAAAAAGCAACCCCCCAGGCAATCCGGAACCCGGTGCAAATCCGGGGCGGTCCCGCCGCTGTAATCGGGGACGGAGGAAGTTAAGGCGAATGCGGCCACTGCCGGAGGCTTATATAGACCTTCGGTGGGAAGGCTGACTTCCTCCGGCTGATCCGAGAGCCAGAAGACCTGCCTGCTGGTGCATGAATAGGTTACTCCTGATGGTAAAGGGAGTTCCATCCCTAGGGATGGGACTCTTTTTTTTATGGGTTTTCAGTTTTCGGTTTTCGGTTTTCGGTAAAAGCAAAAAGCTCTTACCACATCAACAAAAAGGCCATAGAGAAAAACCCAACAAGTATATGTGGCCACAAGGTACCATGCCCCATTTTTTTAACCGAAAACTGAAAACCGGAAACCGAAAACCGCATTTCAGAGCTTTTACCCCGGCGGTCGCGTTTTTCGGCTGACCCCGGTAAACCACCCGAGGAAGGAGGACATTTATATGGCAAAATCTAAGAGTAGCACCGTAAAACCCATCAGCATCCGTTACACCTGCGCCCCCAACGGCGACCAGGTGGGCCTGTCCCATTACCTCATGGCCGACGCCAAGAAGGCTAAGTAGGCATGGGTCAGGAAGTTTCGCCTCTGTGGGGTCCGGCGGGAGTCCCGGTGAATGCCGGGGCCGGGCCCCATTTCGACGTTCTGGAGATCGGCCACGAAGACTTTGTGGCCCTGATCAGCGCGGACACCGCCTTCTGGGTGCTGGCCCCCCGGGACCAGGCCCTGGAATATCTTTTGGGGCCGGAGCTGCCCCGGATGTTTTTGGAAAAGGAAGCCCGGCTGGCCTCGGACCTCAACAACGTCCGCTTCGGCCTGCTGCCGTCCGCGGTCTATTTCAACCCCACCGAGCGCTGCAACCTGGACTGCGGCTACTGTTACCTGCCCCGGGAGGCCCGGAGAGCCGGCGACCACATGAAGCCGGCCCGCCTCATGGAGTCCCTGCAGATTCTGCAGGATTTCTTCCAGAGCACCCTGCCGGAAGGCGCCCGCCCCCAGTTGGTGTTCCATGGCGCCGAACCCCTGCTGGCCAAGGACGCAGTCTTTGCCGGGATCGAGAAGTATGGCGACTACTTCCGCTTCGGGGTCCAGACCAACGCCACCCTGCTGGACCAGGAGGCCAAAGACTTTTTGGTGGCCCACGGGGTGGGCATCGGGCTGTCCCTGGACGGCCCCAGCGGCGCGGTGGCCGATCGCACCCGGCGCACCTGGGGCGGAACCGGCGTCTTCGCCGAGACCGTCAAGGCCCTGGAAGAGCTGGTGAATTATCCGGGTCTGAATCTCATCACCACGGTGACCAAGGAAAACGTCCGGCATCTGCCGGAGCTGGTGGATTTCCTCCATGCCCGGGGGGTGGGGAACGCCCTGCTCAACCCGGTGCGGGGGACGCAAACGGGCGGCCGGAATCTGATGCCGGATCAGGCTGAGCTGGCCCACTTTTTCTTCCAGGCCCTGGACCGGACCTATGAGCTGGCCCAGAAGACGGGCAAAAAGCTGGTCATCGGCAACTTCGCCAACCTGCTGTTGGGGCTGGTGGCGCCGGGGGCCCGGCGGCTCATGTGCGACATTTCGCCCTGCGGCGGCGGGCGCTGCTTCTTTGCGGTGGGCGCGCATGGCGAAGTAGCGCCGTGCAGCGAATTCCTGGGCCTGCCGGAGTTTCACGGCGGCAACCTCTGGGAGCAATCAGTCCCGGAGTTGCTGGCCACCCCGCAGTTCAAACAGATAACCACCCGGGTGACCGAGGGCTTCGCCCCCTGCAACCGCTGCGCGGTGCGCCACGTCTGCGGGGCGCCCTGCCCGGCGGAGGTCTATGCCATCAACGGGCGGCTGGACGCCCCGGCACCGCTGTGCGACTTCTACACCGCCCAGGCGCAATACGCCTTTAGGGTCATCGCCCAGGGCCGCCTGGACGACTACCTCTGGGACGGCTGGAAAGACGGTCTGGAGGAGATTGTGGTAATGTAGGGAAGCAGTTGCTCATGGGCCTGTCCGGCCACCCGTAAAACATGAAAAGTCAGGTAGAGCGGGCGTCCTCGCCCGCCACTCTGGATTGATGGTGCGTAGGACGCACCCTACGAAAGACTTTTCAGGACCGTAATGAAGAGAATAAATCTAACGCGCCAGGGGCGGTTCGCCAACCGCCCCTGGTTTCATATCTAAGCTTAGAGAGTTATTTTTTCTATCCCAAGGTTTTCTTCTAGCGCCGGCATCGGCGAGACACCGGTGCCACCACCCTATCCCCTCTAAAACTGAATCTCAAACAAAGAACTGATGGAGTCTTCCTGGTGGATGCGCACAATGGCCTGGGCCAGGAGGGGCGCCACCGTCAGTGGCACGATCTTGGGACACTTTTTGGCCGCCTCGCTCAAGGGAATGGTGTCGGTGACCACCAGGCGGTGCAGGGGGGAGTTCGTCACCCGCTCCACCGCCGGCCCGGAGAGCACAGCGTGGGTGCAGCAGGCGTTGACGTTGCGGGCGCCTTGCTGGACGATGACCCCGGCCGCTTCGCTCAAAGTGCCGCCGGTGTCGATGATATCATCTAAAATGACTACATCTTTCCCCAGGACCTCGCCGATGAGATTCATGGCCTTGGCCTGGCCCGGGGCGTCCCGGCGCTTGTCGATCAACCCCAGGGTGGCGGTAAGGCGCTTGGCGTAAGCCCGGGCCCGGGGCACCCCCCCGGCGTCCGGCGACACAATGGCCAGGTCATCCTGAAAATTCTCCCGGATATAGGGGATCATGACCGGGGAGGCGTAGAGATTGTCCACCGGGATATCGAAAAAGCCCTGAATCTGCCCGACGTGCAGGTCCATGGTGAGAACGCGTTGGGCCCCGGCGGTGGACAACAGGTCGGCCACCAGTTTGGCGGTGATGGGCACCCGGGGCGCCACCTTCCGGTCCTGGCGGGCATAGCCGAAATAGGGGATGACCGCGGTGATTCGCCGGGCCGAGGCCCGCTTCACCGCATCGATCATGAGCAAGAGTTCCATCAGGTTGTGGTTGGTGGGAGGGCAGATGGACTGGATCAGGAAAACGTCCCGGCCCCGGACATTGTCGGCGATTTCTACCCGGATCTCCCCGTCACTGAAGGTGCTGACCAAAGCCTGCCCCAGGGGTTGGGAGAGGTGGTCGCAGATTTTGTGAGCCAGTTCTCGGTTGGAATTGCCCGTAAAGATACGAATATTATTATTGAGCGCCGCATTCATAGGTTAAGGTCCCGCGAGAATTTGGTGTGAAATTTATTGCAAGCAATTTATGTTAAATCAAAGGGGAGCCTGGATGCAAGGGTAATTTCCGGGGGGGCGATTTTTTCCTGCAACACCAGGATATTGACGCCGTGCGCCACCGCATAGGCCAGTTCCCGGGCATAGGCCGGATCAACGGCGGCGGCGGGCCGCAACACCCTGGCGTCGTACCGCTGAACCACAAAGACGTTCCAGGCCTCATGCCCTTGTCCCGCCAACTCCTGCAAATGTTCCAGGTGGCGGCGCCCCCGGCTGGTCACCCCATCAGGAAAAAGCGCCACCCCGTCTTCCACCCAGGTGACGCTCTTGACCTCGATAAATCGGAGTTTCCCTGCCACCTCCAGGACAAAATCCAGCCGGCTGCCCTGGGGAATGGTCACTTCGGCCCGGACCCGGGAGGCACGCGGCAGGCCCGGAAGGCCCCCGGCAGCCAGGGCCTCCGCCACTAGGCGATTGGGGGCCAGGGTGTCGATGCAGATCCAGCCGGCGGCCCCCCGGACAAACCGCCAGGTATAGGCGGTCTTACGCCCGGGCCGCTCGTCATGAGTCAGAAGAATCTCTTGACCGGGGTCGAGACACCCGGTCAGGGCGCCGGAATTGGGCACATGGACCCAAACGCGGCTTTGATCCGGCAACTCCACTAAGGCCAGGAACCGTTTGCGGCGCTCCAGGAATCGGGCGGGAATCAGGGGCGCTGAAAAAAGCACCGGTGCAGGCAGATTTTATGGATATGGGTCGTTATTAGCTTCATTGTAAACCGGGAAGTCCGTTTTATGCGGGCAGATTGCGGCGTTATATACTAGAAGGCATACCAGACCCGGAACCAGTTTTGCAGGTCTTTGCCCTGGTCCCGATTACCGGTCTCCAACTGGCTCTTTAATAGGAAACTCCACCGTCCCAGGTCATATTTGAGTTCCGGACCTACGCCCAAGAGCTGGTTACCCATGGGGCGTTGAAACACAAAGCCCTCTTCGGAAGGGCGATACAGATAGCTGTTGAGCCCCACCCGCAGGTTGGGGACCAGCCGGTAGTCCACGGCGTATTTCATGTAGAGCGGTGATTTGCTGAGTGGCTGGGGGTCCGCGGGGCCTGGTTCCCGGTTATACCGGATGGAGATATTGAGTTCGGTATTGAGAGGCAGCTTGACTCTGGCGTCTCCACCCTCACTATTGAGTTGCAGCGACGAACCGGGTTGGAGACCCAAGAGATTAGGACCGCCTGGCGGCAAGGGCTTCTCCCCCTGCATCTGGCCTTCCAGGGAACTTTGGGTCTCAATGAGGAGAATGGGCAGCGATCTGGAGGTGTAGTCGGGGGCGGCCAAACCCGGCGCCGGGGCCATAGTAAACCATAACAGCCAGAAAACTGTTAATAGCCAGGCTATCCCCCATTTCGCCCGCATTGCTGGAATCCCCCGATTCCATTAAAAAATAAATTTAGTGAAAAAAATATATAACAGAATTGCAAGAAAGTCAAGTCAATTCTCAAAGTTAAATAGGCCGGCCGTACAGTTCGGCCAGGATTTCCCGGCCGCCGGCCGCCAGCAAGCTTTCGGCCATCTGGGTTCCCAACCCGGCCGCCTCAGCCGCAGGCGCGGATCTTTGATCCCTCAGACAGCGCCGGCCATCCAGGTCGCTTATGAGGGCCTCCAAATGGAGAATGTCCCCCTCCACCCGGCCCAGGGCCGCCACCGGCACCACGCAACCGCCCTCCAGCCGGGCCAGAAAAGCCCGTTCGGCCGTCACCGCCATGCGCGTGGGCGGGTCATCCAGAAACGCCAGGAGTTCCCGGAGGTCATGATCAGCAAGGCGCACCTCCAGACCCAGGGCTCCCTGGCCCACGGCCGGCAGCATGTCGGATTCAGGCACGCAGCCCCGGTAAATATGGCCTAACCCCAGCCGGTTGAGCCCCGCCGCCGCCAGGATGAGGGCATCCAGCCCCAAGCTCTCCATCTTTTTGAGGCGGGTGTCCACATTGCCTCTTAAGGGCACCACTTCCAGGCCGGGGTACCGGTGCAGCAACTGCACCCGGCGCCTTAGACTGCCGGTGCCGACCCGGCCGCCGGCGGGAATCTCGGCCAGATTGGCGTAGCGGGAAGAGATAAAGGCATCCCGGCAATCTTCCCGGGGCGGCACCGCCCCCAGGATCAGGCCCTCCGGCACCTCCGCCGGCATATCCTTGAGGCTGTGCACCGCCAGGTCCACCTGTCCCGTAAGCAGCGCCTCTTCGATCTCCTTGATAAACAGGCCCTTGCCGCCGATCTCGGCCAAAGGGACATCTTGAATCTTATCCCCCGTGGTCTTGATGACGACCAGTTCCACCCGGCAGGCCGGGTGGCGCCCGGCAATCTGGGCCGCCACCCAGCGGGCCTGGGCCAGGGCCAGGGCGCTGCCCCGGGTGCCGATTTTAATTTCTGTGGGCAAAGTTATCTTTTACCTTGGAAGACATCCGTAGGGGCGGTTCGCGAACCGCCCCTACGGAAAAAATTACTTTGTTATGTTTACCCGCAGGTGCTGCAGGAAGTTGCGGCGCAGCCGGTGCAGGAACTACCGCCGCCACTGGAGGTAGAGGTTAACTTGCCCCCCACCTTGGCGGTGCAGGCGCTCATCAACTTTTCCACCTTGGCCTGACCGCAGTGGGGGCACTCCACCGCCGGGTCGGCCCCAAAGACCAATTTTTCGAAGTCCTGATTACAGTTACAGCAGTGAAATTCAAAAATGGGCATTGACCTGCGTTCTCCTTCGTGAAATATGTAATCGGGCGCGGAAAGCTCTGGGCTCCCGGCCCGGTGCCTGGACCTGACAAGAGAGTCAAGGCTGATGCGGGGCGATTCCTGGATTGACTGGTGGCACAGCCTTTCCAGGCTGTGCACAACCTACTTCCTTAGCACAGGCTGGAAAGCCTGTGCCACCGAAAAACCTTTAGGGAGTTGTTGCCCCAATTAATTTATTTTAACCTATTTTTTTTCGATCCGCACCGGGGCGCCTTCCGGCACCAATTTGAGGCAGCACGGGTCGTCCGTGACTCGCCCCACCAGGTTCACGGCGCTGGCCGGGCGAATCTCCCCGGGGACGCTCCCCGGCGTCAGGCCGAAGAAGATGCAGAAGGCCCGGCCGGTGGGCCAGTAGCCCAGGTCGCCGACGTTTACCACCACCGCCGCAGTATCATCCAGCTCCGCCACTACCCGGTCCACCGGAAAATAAATCTCCTCGCCCCAGAGCTGGGCCCGGCCTTCAATGGGCAGGGCGTCAGCCAACGCCTGCGCCGTGGGGGAATCGCTCAGATAACCGTTGAGCCGCATATCCTCAACCAGAATGACAATTGCCGTGGGCATCACGTCTCCTCCATCGCTTCCACCACCATCGCCGCCAGCAAGGGGAACATTAACTCGTGGTGGCCGGTCAACGCCAGCCCGCGCCCCGCCTCGGCCGTGGGACGCCGCACCACATTGGTGAGCGGCCGGTAGTGCTGCACAAAATCCAGGTTTACCGTGGTCAGTGGCGACGCCGGGTGGCCCAGGTTGCGGGCCAGGGTAAGGGCCTTGAGGAAGACTTCCGGGATGATCACCGCCGAGCCCAGGTTGATAAAGACCCCGTGGTCGAGTTCGCTGACCAGGGCCGCGAAGAGGCGAAAATCTAAATGGCTCGTGGCGCCCAGGGCTTCCGGAGCAACCGACGGGTGGAGGTGGATGATGTCGGTGCCCACCGCCACGTGCACCGTCAGGGGGACTTCCAGGGCCGCAGCCGCGGCTAGCAGGCTCAGGTCCTTATGGGGAAAATCGCTCTCTAAAAGCCGCCGGCCCACCGCCTGGCCCAGGCCCAAACCGAGCTCGGCTCCCCAGGCGATGGCGCGGTTCAAAAATTCGGCGGTTTCCCGGGCCATGCCGAAACAGCCGCACCCCAGGACCTCATCCACGTCCTCGGAGGTGCGGCCCACCATGGCCACCTCGGCGTCGTGAATGATGCCGGCGCCGTTCAGGGCCACGCCGGTGATCAACCCCCGCTCCAGCAGGTCGATGAGCACCGGGCTCAAACCCACCTTGATGGGGTGGGCCCCCATCCCCAGGAGCACCGGCCGCCCCTGCTTCCGGGCCTGCACCCAGGCCGCGGCCACTTCCCGCAAGGCCGCGCCCGCCAGGATCCGAGGCAGGCGGTCGGCAAATTCCCGGAAGCTGCCGCCTTTCTGCCAGGGGCTGCCAAAATCCTGGCAGCTGACCTTGGAATGCCGCTCAGATAAACTAAAAGTCTTGATGCCGTCCAGTGAAAGAGGTTCGAGCTTTGTCATCCAACCCCCTAAAAGATGGGTTCTGGGTTCTGGGTTTTAGGTTCTGGGAAAAGCAACCTGAGGGTCGCGTTAAACTTCTCTATAAAGAGCAGATAGTTCGTGTAGGGTGCGTCCTACGCACCAACCAGTCTTTTTTTCCTCTCGTTCCCAAGTTGCACTTGGGAACGCTTGTGACCCCAAGCTGAGCTTGGGACGCTCGGGCGCCAGAGCGGCCTTCAATGGTGCGTAGGACGCACCCTACACAGCAAAAAGCTACCCCTCGAACTTCTCCGGAAAGAGCAGATAGTCCACCAGGTCGCAGAGCACGTGCCCGATCGTGATATGAACTTCCTGGACCCGGGGGGTGTTCCGGGATGGCACGGTCAGGGCCAAATCCGCCGCGGCCGCCACGGGCCCGCCGTCACGGCCGCTTAAGGCCAGGGTTTTCATACTCAATTCCCGGGCCGCGTCGAGCCCGGCCACCACGTTGGGAGAATTGCCGCTGGTGCTGATGCCCCAGGCCAGGTCCCCCGCCCTTCCCAAGGCGCGCACCTGCTTGGCGAAGACCTGCTCGAAATCGTAGTCATTGGCCACCGCGGTGAGAATCGAGGTGTCGGTGGTCAGGGCCAGGGCGGCCAAGGGCGGCCGCTCCACCTGGAACCGGTTGACGAACTCCGCGGCCAGGTGCTGGGCGTCGGCGGCGGACCCGCCGTTTCCGAAAATCAACACCTTGCCCCCAGCCTGGAACACCTGGGCCAGCAATCGGGCGGCGGCCAGAACCTGTTCGCCTTGTTCAGCGGCGAACCGCTTTTTTAGGCTGATTGATTCATCTAAGGCCTCTTGAAATCGCTCCCGTAGGTTAATCTTATTCATTTTAATTTACCCATTAGTTTTTTTGAGTAATCTTAACTTACAAGATATACTTCATTTTTGGGGTTCGGGGTTCATAGCCGCACCAAGGTCAATCTCGGTCTCTGTTTCTTTAAATTCTTCAGATACATGTTGTTCTCTTTTTGCTTTCCATACATCCAGGATTAAAGGGCAGAGTTCCTGAAACAAAGGCATTATTTTTTCCCACTCTTGCTCAGAAGATACAAATATTTCTACTCCACCATCGCTTCTTAGTTTAATTTTTCCATTCAGCTTCTTTATAATACTCGCAAATTTTTCAGGGTTTCTTTCTAATGCCCTTGGATAAATTTGTATTTTTACGGTCCTTGTAGAAATTATATAAAGCGCAATGTAAACTCTTAAAGACTCAGACCCGCTCTCTGTAAGTTCAGATAAGCTATATGAGAACCCCCCAGGGTTTGGCCACTCATATGCCGGAAGTTGGTCTCTGAAAAAAGCACTCATCTTATAGTAATAGGCTTCGATACCTAACTCTTTAACTTTTTGCTGAAGTTTTTCAAGATTATCCTTCTTTGTAATTCCTGTTGTCCCTGGTGGGGATTTTGCCTGTACCTCGACTTGCCTAGCCAAGAACACATCCCCATCTTGTTCAAATCCATGAAAAGTAATAAGTGATATATCAATTTCACCCTGGGCAAGGAATGAAACCATTTTTCTCGCTCGCTCATCAGCACCTAATCCTACTAATATCATTCGTGGTTTTAGTAATATCGATATATCTTTTGCAAATTGTTCTTGATACCAATTGTTAAAATTATCAATTTTGTCAATTCCTAAGTTGCCAGAACGCTCCTCAATATGGGAAATAAGTTCATCGGTCCCCAATTCCGAAAGATATGAAGCATAATCAATTATCTGAACAACCGCATCCCTTGTTAACGTACCCCTTTTTAATTCAAAAATAACTAAACGACCATCACCGTCTACTCCAAGCAAATCCAATGGTCCACCTAATGTTTCAGTTTGTCTTCCAACAAGCTTCATATCTTTCATAAGGATGTCAGGACAACGGACTATTACCTCTTCTAACTGGTTTTCAGTTTCTGTCTGGCTTACATTACTTAGCTGTTTGGCAATATGATTTCCTTGCTCATCACCAGATAGCTTCCATAGCTTAATCTCTTTCACTTTCTTTCTCCTTAAAATACTTTAAAATTCCTTTGTTCTCACGCCAACAATTTCAGATACCGCACCGGGCTGAAATGGACGGTTTCCATCAGGGCCACCAGTTGCTTGGCCAGGTTCAAGGCCTTCGGGTCCTGGGCCGCCTGGGCCGCCACCGCCGGGAAACGGTCTTGCATCAGGGCAAAAAGGAAATTCTGGGCCGCGGTAAGTTCCAGGGTGAGGGGCATCCGGCTCACGAAACTCAAAAAGTCGTTGAGGCGAGTCACGGTTTCCGCCTGGAAGGCCTGGCTCAGGTCCTGAAGGTGCCGGTGCAGGATGCGCCCCAGAATCGCCGCCCCCTCATGAGTCTCCAGCTTCAACCCCATGAGTTGGGCATCGGCGATCACCTCCATAACCTCCTGAGAAGCGGCCAGAGAAGTCGCCTCCGGCTCCATCCGGCGCAGGAGTTCCACCAAACGGCGGTTCAGGGTGATCTCCCCCAGGGCCCGGTACAGGCGCGGCAGGGGCAGACCCTCAGCCGCCATGGCCTTAAGCAAGGGCCTGGTTTCGCCGAAACTATGGGCAATGGCCTCCACCGCCTCTTCCTGGTTGGGGCGCAAAAGGTCCTGGAAAACCTGGAGTTTCTCCTCCTGAAAAATATCATGGATGCTATAGTAGGCCTCCCCCAACCGCCGAACCATGAGGGGGATCAAATCCTCCGGGGCCTCCTCCAGGACCCGGAAGAACTCCTCCCGCAAAGAGAGAAACTCTTGGGGGGAGGGATTTGCCTGACTCTGGGTGCGATAGAGATAGCTTCCCATGAACGCGGTGAAAAACGCCAGGGTCCGTCTCTGCCGGGTAATGCCCGACGTCAGGTGCAAACGCCCGGCGGCGAACTGCAGCGAGCCCTGGGTCTTCTCCTCCAGATCCATGGGCTCCACCCGGTAGTGGTAAATATGGTGGGGGCACTGGCGCTCCCGGTCCTTGAGCCACGAAATCACCCACTGGTTGGCCACCTTGGGGTAATCCACCACCGCGGGCTTGATCCGTTTCTGATAAATGGTGAGGCCGTTGCCCTCCTTGGGAATATTACTCACCGCCCGCTCCAGGATTTTCAGGAACGGTGGCTCCAGGGCCTCGGTGGTGAACTGCTGGCCCAACTGCAGGGCCCGGGCGGCATACTTGATCACCTGCAAGGATTCCAGCCCCGAGATATCCGCAAAGAACCAGCCGCAGCTGGTGTACATGAGCAGGGAGTGGCGCTGCATCTCCAGGAGCTTCAAGGCCGCCACCCAGTCGTCCTCCCTCAGGTTGGGCGCTCCCTGTACGGCGAAGAAGTCATCCAGCCCGCCGTTGCGGTCCAGGATAACGTCCACGTAGGCGTTGCGGGCCTGCCAGGGGTCCTGGAAATACTTCTGGCCCTCGGCCTCGAAGATGGCCGCCAGTTTCTCATTCAAAAAATCGAAGGATTCCCGTAACGGAGTCCGCCAGCGCTGATTCCAACCAGGCTGGCCGCCGGTTT
>Ga0351972_10012_pt3 | contig 12428 bp, 1 predicted proteins | sample TotcelHFGM3001N9_FD_206747 | JGI IMG/M metagenome (GOLD analysis project Ga0351972, IMG submission 206747) | Enriched cells from coal bed in the Powder River Basin, Montana, United States - Total cells FGM rep2 HSBNCT.FGM.300.1.N9 ...
CAACGCCACCGTTCCGATCGTCACCGTCTTGTCCGTGCCCACGTTCTTCGTGTCGAACGTGCCCGAGGCCGCGCCCGTGACCGTGTCGCCGCTGATCACTCCGGCCAACACGATGCTCACCGTGGCCGCGGTCGTCCCGTCGTAGACCTTGTTCGCCGCCGTGCCGCTGGCCGTCAGCGCCTTTTGCGTGATCGTAAAATCGAAACCCGTGGAAGCGACCGGGGCATAGTCCTCGTTGCCCAAATAGGCGATGTCGACCGAATAGATCCCTGCATTCGACGGCGGATCGATGATGTCACCGGTCAAGCCCTGGCCCGAATAGAAGGTGAACACGAAGTTCGCTTGCTGCGTGTCGGGAGCAAATCCGGGCCCGTCGTCGGCAGTCGCGGTCGGTAAGAACTCCGTGCCATCGTAGATCTTGGTCAGCGGCGAAGCGGTGATGGCCGGCTTCGGCTTGACCATAATCTCGAAATCAAAACTTGCCGGGACATTGGGACCATCGGACACAGAAAGGGTGAATACGTCAGCGGTGGTCTTTGATCCATCGTGGACGTACAGGATATACCCGGCGGAGATTTGCGCGCGAGTGAAGCTGGTGATGGGGTCGTTCGGTGCAGTCGCTAACGCCAGACGGCCATTCGCTGGAGCGTCAACGATTTGGAACAATAACGTTGCATTCGGGCTGTCGGCATCCGTGGCGTCGAGATCTGTGGTGGTGATAACGACCGAGTCGCCTTCGTTCACGATTGCGGTGAAATCGCCCGACGGCTCGGGGACTGCATTGTTGACACCGGGCACATTGCCGGGCGAGCCAACGTCTTGTCCGTTGTTGCCGCCAGCGGCCGAACTGAGGTATGCGCCTTCGTTTCCCGCGACGCTACGAGCCCAATTAGCCGACAGGGAAGTGTCGGCGGTAACGTCGATGAGATAAATCGACGATTGATTATTCGCCGGTGGCCACGGATTCGAAGCATTATAAGAAACCAACGCGATCGCATCGTTCAAATTGCGGGCACCGTAGCTCAGAAAGCCTGGCCACAGGGCGATCACATCACCGTCGTTGTTCAGCTGCGGCCAATTCGTGACGGGAACCAGATTCAAGCCGAGTTCCCAAGCGGCCGTGAAGTCTGCGACGGCCATTGATGCGGCGTTGTAGAGGATAGCCGTACGCCCCGGAAGAACACTTCCCGCGGCGATGTTGGCACTCGTCAGTACTGTTCCGTCGTCGTCATCAAGGACGAAGCCCACAAGATTCACCTCGCTGTCGCCGGCATTGTACAGCTCAACCCACTCCCACTTCGGTTCGGGCGACTGGGGGTCGTACATGATCTCTGTGATCTTCAAATTGATCGGCAGAATGACAGCGATCGAAAACGTCTCGACCGATGTCTCGTTGCCAGCGGGGTCTTTGACGGTAAAGGTGAAGCTGTCGCTGGTGGTCAGGCTGTCGTCGTGAGTGTAGCTGATCCTGCCAGCTGTGATGTCCGCCTGCGTGAACGTGCCGCCGACACCTAGCATTGAGGCGTCCTTCTTCAGTTGTCCATGACCAGGCAAGCTCTTAACGGTGAAGATCAGCGACGCATCGTTGCTGTCCGCATCGGTGGCCGAGAGGTGGCTGCTGTTCAATACCAGCGACGTCCCGGCAGGTAGCGTGGCAGTCTTGTTGCCGACGACAGGAACGCCCACATCGCTCCGCGGCACAAATCCAGGAGAACCAATGTCAAAACCGGTGTTTCCAGAGTACTCTCCCTCCTCCTCGTCAGGAGTAATTACGCTCTTATAAGCTCCGTCCTGTCCGATAACGCTCAAGGCCCAGTTCGCGCCCAAAGTGTTATCCGCCGACAGATCTTTCAGATAAATGGAGGAAGCGTCATTTTTAGCCGGCCAATCATTGACCCCGCTATAGTAGGCTACGCTGTTAATCGCATTGTTGTGTGTCTGATGGTCCTCGCTGTACACGGCATAGTTACGCCATATGCCTACTCGATCGCTCGTGTTCCCCAGGAATTCCCATTGCGTGACAGGAATCAAGTTGAGTCCCTGTCCCCATGCTGCGGTGAACTCCTCGATCGGAACGACGGCGTCAAACAGAATTGCAGTGCCGCCAGCGGGCACGGTGCCGGACGAAATGTTGGCAGAGGGTTGTGGCGTCGTGCTGTTATCATCGAACACGTAACCAGCAAGGTCGACAGGAAGCGGCCCGGGATTATAGATCTCGACCCACTCCCAGTCTCTGTCCGCGCTATTCGGATCGTACATGATTTCCGTGATGATCAAGCCTGGCGGTGGCTCGCCGATATCAAGCGTGAATGTTCCGTAGTCGATATCACTTTCCACCAAGTTGTTATCGTAGCTGTATAGCGTTACCGACGGATCGGTCAGTTTCTGCGACGAGTTGTCTGCAAACCCGCTTGCGAAAACCACTTGACCGGACTGCTTGGCGTAGACCTGCAGGGTCATCCACAGTTGCGGTTCCGGCGTGTTGCCCACGGACGGTGTACTTAACGAGGCTCCTCCCACATCTTCTGCCAGTCCGATCGTGTCACTGAACTCCGTATTCTGATTCTGCGTAAAGCCTGCCCCCAAGGTCAGTGCTTGAACATCCACCAAGTCTCCGCCCGGCGCATTGTCGGCCGGCCAGGTGATATCGGCGTAGAAGGTGATGACTCCACGACGCTCGTTGGCGTCCGCCGGCCGCAGATCCTCCACGAAGATATCGAGGTAAAACGTGTCACCAGGCTGGACCTCGGTGAGCGGGACGCTGTCAACGGTCCGTGCAACGTACGTTACGCCTACCAGTAACTGATTCAACTGAGCGTCACTTTCCAATGCTCCATTGAGCGTTGCAAACGGCTCATCGAACATCTTGGCAGCACCCGGCGGACTGCTGGTCGGCAACGGGAGCGCCGTTTCACCAAAATGCGTCAGCAGTCGCGCTAAGTCCAGGTTCAAGACTTTGTAGTCCAGCGTATTGTCAAACGGATAGCGCAACTTGAACGGCTGTAGTCCGATGTTATCATCTTCGCTCGCCTCACTGATCACATTCTGGGTGTCTACCACGAGGCCCAAATAGCCCGTGCCATACCGCGGTGAGGGCAGTCGCACCGTGCGACTGTCCGTGAACGTTGCGCCCGCGGCCAGCGGGCCAACCTCGAATTCACTGCCCAGCAGCAGGTCTGACGCCAAATCAAAGTCCTGATCACTGCTCAGCACCCACTGCGCCTTGAACGACGTGGGCGTCGCCAAGTCGCCAGTATTCGCAATCACCGCCGAGACATTGATGTTGTCACCGCTAATTCCCTCGGCCGGCGCTACCAGCGAGTGAACTTCGAGATTGGGAGCGGGGTCGTTGATCGGCAAATCCGACAGCGTTCCAAACGTAATCTCATCAGCGGCCACGTTCTGGGAGTGGCTAAACAGGGTCACCGAAGGATCGGTCACCAAGCCGGACGAATTATCAGCGAAGCCGCTGGAAAAGGTCACGTTGCCAGTGACTTTGGCCAGTACCTGGAGAGTCATCCACAGTTGCGGTACAGCCGTGTTCCCAACGGGCGGAGTGCCCAAAGAAGCTCCGCCAACGTCCTCGGCCAGTCCCACGGCATCATTAAATACAATGTTCTGGTTTTGCGAAAAGGTCGGCCCCAAGACCAACGCTTGCACATCTACCAAGTCTCCGCCTGGCGCGTCGTTCGCCGGCCAAGTCAGGTCGGCATAAAAGGTAATTACCCCTCGCCGCTCGTCCGGTTCCGCCGGTCGCAGATCATGTACGAACATGTCCACGTAGAAGACTTGCCCCAAATTGACAGAGGTCAGCGCGCCACCGCTTCCGTCCCGTGCGGCAAAGGAGACATCGACCAGTGAAGTGCTGCCCATCGGCTCCACACCCAACCCCCACTCGAAGGCTGGCGACGAACCATCGGACAATCCCGCTGGACTTCCCGCCCCCCCCTGAGGCAGCGGCAACGCCGTTTCGCCAAAGTGGGTGAGTAACCGGGCCAGGTCCAGGTTGAGCACCTTTTGGTCTTGGGTGTTGTCAAACGGAAATAGCACCTCGAAGCTCTGCAAACCGACGTTATTCGTTTCGTCGCTTTCGGCGATCACGTCGAGGGTATCCAACATCAAGCCCAAGAAACCATGACCATAACGAGGAGATGGGAGCCTTACCGTTCGATTGTCCACGAACGTCGCTCCTTCGTCCAACGGCCCCACGTCGAACGGGCTCCCCAACAGCAAATCGAAACCCAAGTCGAAGTCTTGATCTGCGCTCAAGACCCACTGTGCCTTGAACGCGCCACCGGTGGCCTGGCCACCGATATTCGCGATAACCGCGGAAACGTTGATATTATCGCCACTGATGCCCTCTGGTGGCACGGTTAAGGATTGCACGATCACATCGGGTGCGAGAGTAACGAGTGGAAAATCCGCTAATGTTGCAAACCCGATTTGGTCGGCAGTCAGGTTTTCATTGAAGTTGAAGATCGTTACCGAAGGGTCGGTGACTTCGCCGGATGAACCATCAGCAAACCCGCTGACAAAGCTCACCGCACCCGGCGCCTTGGCGAACACTTCGAGCGTCATCCACAGCTGCGGCGTTCCTGCGGCACCCAGCGGCGGCGTCGCCAGCGACAAGCCGCCGACATCCACGGCTGAACCGCTGGCATCATTGAATGCTGTGTGCGGATTCTGTGTGAAACTCGGCCCCAGCGTCAGTGACTGTACGTCGATTACGTCGCCGCCTGGGGCAGTATCGGGCGGCCAATTCAGGTCGGCATAGAAGCTAACCACCCCGCGCCGCTCCGCCAGATCTGAAGGCCGTGTATCAAGGATATACACGTCCAGGAAGAACGTTGAACCTACAGCTGCTTCGCTCAGCGGTTCGCCTCCCGCGTCGCGCGTCACGAACGAGACCGAGACCAGCGTTTCGGTGCCCGTGTCGTCGTTGGCAATCATCCCGCTGGCCGCGTTGGGCGTGCCGAGCAGGTAGCCGGTACCGTCCACCACGCTCAGTACCACGTCTTCGTCGGGTTCGACGTCGGTATCGGCCGTCGGGTCGACGATCACGACCGCCGACGCAGCACCGTCGGGGATGGTGACGGTGCCGGTGTTCGTGCCCGCGTTGTGGGTGACACCGGTGCCGCCCACCACGTAGTCCGTGCCGGCGATGGCTGCGCCGCTGGTGCTGAAGCTGACCACCAGATCGCCCTCGGTTCCGCCCGTTCGCGCAAAGGTGTACACGAGGTTTGCATCGCCGTCTTCCAGCACCGAGGACGGCGAAACCGTCACGCTCACGGCGCTCTGGATGATGAGCTTGCCGTCAATCGCGTCGCCGTCGCCGTTCGTCGGCAACGGCTCCAGCGTCAATGCGGCGGTGGTATTGTTGTAGATCCCGATCGTAGGACCGGTGGCGCGCAAGTTCAGCGGAACGTCGCCAGCCGCGGCGTCGCTGGACACGACGAAGGTAAAAGTGAACAAGTCGCCCTGCGGGCCGTTGCCCAACAGGGCGGATCCGACGGTCGCAACGGCATTGAACGTGAGTTTGTCCGCCTCCGGGTACGTGGACTCCACGTCGACATCGCTGCCCGCAAACGCCACGCCCAACGCGGGATCCCCGGGCGTCGTCGAGGCAGACGTGGGGCTCAGCACCGTGTCATCAAACCCGATCGCCAGCTGAAAACCGCTGATCGTGATTCCGTCCGCGGCATCCACGCGGAACTTGACCGGCACGGTCACTGTGTCGCCCGGCGCGGCGACGATGTCCTGCGGAATCCAGATGCTCAGATCGCCCGCCAGCAGGCGGCGATCCTCGAGCGACTCGAACAGCGGTCGCCGAGCGTGCAATACGCCCCGGCCGCGCGGCTTGACGCCCCGCTTGTTGCCTAAACGCAAATGACGAGCAAGAGACCTGAGGCGTGTCGTGAAGTTGCGTGCAGCGGACATGACGGCGTTCCTGTTAGAGTCTGGTTGAGCAACGGAAAGGAAGAATGGAAGAATGGTCGAACGAACAAGGCGTCGGGCGACAGGATGTCAACCGCGACAACAGACTTTGAAATTGCACTGTTACTGACGAGCGTTCTGGCCGAAAGCCCCATTCCCCGTAGCCCGGGGCGTAACTCCAGGGACCAGCGGAACCGTCAGGCTCGGGCGACGCCCGTGACTGGTCAAGCCGATCTCTGCAAGGCGGAATGGGATTCATCAACGTTTCTCCTGAAACCGACCCGCATCGGGCGGCCGAGGCAGCCGACACCAACTTTGGCGCGAAGTCCACCCAGTGGAATAACATTCTACGGGCTATGCATGGTGATGCAATTGTCTGGGTTATCATTTTTCGACGCGGGGGGGTATTGCCCCTTCCTCTAGCGGCATGCCTGCTTGCCGAGCCGCGAGTTGCCTGAAGTTCTCTTGTTCGCCTCTCTTGGACCTGCGCGTCTCGGACAGACGTCACGTGGCCCGGTCTCTCCGAGACCGGATTCCGCGTTTCCGAAGACGCGGCGACGTGTACCTCTGCGTCAATTCGGCCCAGAAAATTCATCCTCGTTTTACTCCCATTGGCCGAAAACAGCATCAAAAAACTCGTTTTGGGCTTGCCTCTCGGAACGGCTCCGCAACCGAGCCAATTCCTCGGCAAGGTCATCCAGCGACGAAGGTTCCGCTGCGTCGCTGGCCGGATACTGAGCCAGCGGCATCTCCGACGTGGGAATCTCGGACGACGCCGTATTCGCCGCGACCGGCACTCGCGCCGGCGACGCGACCTTGTCAGCAACCGGCAACCGCAATCCAGGTTGGCCGTGCAGCGGCCAAGCGGCGCGCGAAGTTCGATTCGTCAGCAGACCGTCCACGGGATCGTCCGGCAAGTCGGTCGGAGCGGGCGACAGGACCAGGTGGTTCAGCTGCGCGTCAAACACCGCGGTGGCCGCTGCGCTCAGACGGCTGCGCAGATTCAGCACGCTCGCTCCCGCGGGTGCATCCTCGGCGATCGCGAATGTCACGGTGAACAAGTCGCCCTCCGTGCCCCAAGCCAACAGGCCCGTACCGTTCAGGGCACTGGCCGAATAAACCAACCGGCCCGGCGCGGGACTGGTCAACGAGCCGCCCACGTCCGTTCCGTCCAGCAACCCGCCTAACTGCGAACCGGTAACCGTCAAGTGCGTCGGATCGTACTCGAGAACCACCTCAAAACCGCTGAGCGTGATCCCGGACCGCTCGGTCACCTCCAGTCGCACCGGCACCGTCACGCGATCGCCTGGCGCGGCAGTCAAGTCGCGGGGGATGTAGACCAGCGGATCCACGCCGGCAGCCGCCGGCATACCCAGCCCCTCCGGCAGCGCGGGTATGTTCGGCACGGCGATCAGCCCGATCGCCCGCCGAATGCTCGTCGTGTCGTTGGCCTGGACATACCCATTCCCGTCGATATCGACAATCAGCCCAGGATCTGCCATCTGGTACGCCGCCAGTCCCGTGTTGATCACGCCGATGATCCGCCGCGTCAAGGTCGCATCCGGCGAGTTGTACCAGCCGTCGCCGTTGGCGTCGCCCAAGAACGCGGCGATGTGAATCGCATCGTCGTCAAACGCCTGCAGCGTGCCCGTGGCGGTGGAGACCTGCAAATTGTCGATGTCCAACACGTGCTTGCCGCCGTACGACGCCGTGTCCGGCACCACCGCCGCAAACGACCCCAGAATCAGCAGCCCGGCAGCATCCGCCAAACCGGTCGGGGCGGTGATGGTCAAAACAGCCACGCCCGGCGGCGAGATCTCGAACTGGGTAACCGTAGCCCGCGACTCGACGGCCGGGTCCAGCATGAACGCCGAGACGGTCAACAGCGCCGGATCGTAGTGGACTTCCAGGCTCACCTCTGTCACGCCCTGTCCGTTGCTGATGCTCAATGGCAGCCCAGCCGTCAGTTCGCTGGCGGGCACGTTGACCGGTTGACCGTAGCCGCGCGTCACGTTGGGCAGACTGACGATGACGGCATTTTCCTCGGGCGTCGCGATCGTGAACGTCGTCACGAAATCGCCGCCCGGCGTGCCGTCTTGGTCGCCGTCCAACAGGTTGCCGTCGCCATCGCGAAAGGCCGCGGCGGCGCTGGTGAGCGTCACGGAATACTGGCCCGGCTGCAACAGGCCCGCGGTCTTGATAAAGGTCGCACTGCGCAAATCCGGATCGAGCACCAGCGAACCGCGAACTGGCCCCGAGTTCGTGCCGGTGAAAATCACGTCGGCGGCGCCAAAAACACCGCCCTGGTCGTACAAGTTCAAGACGGAGGCTGCCAATTCTTCGCTGAATTGGACGCGGAACCCGGTGCTGGTGGGGGCAAAGCTGGTGACGACCAGGTTGGTATCGAAGTTCCAGTCGCTCGGGTCGCTGATTCCGGCGAACTCGTTCCCGGCCAGATCCTGGAAGGCTCCGCCGGACACCTCGACGTAATAGTCCGTCGAGCTTGCCAGCAGATTCGCCAGAACGATCGTCACCGTGGCCCCATCCACGGCAACCGCTGCGCTGGTCACGTCGATTGTCTCGACCGCCGCGCCATCGTTTGCGCGACGGACCGCAATAGTGCCGGCCCCCACTTGCACGGGTTCATCAAAAGTGATTACCAAATCCACGTCCGCCGTCACTCCCACCGCGGCATTCGCCGGCGACAGACTGAACACCGTGGGATTCTGCGTGTCGATGCTGAACTTACTTTCGGACGTGTACGCTTGCTGAACGTTGCCCGCGGCGTCGCGGGCGCCACTGATGCCGATTTGGAGGTTGCGGACGTCGACATTCTCGTCGCTGACCTCGTACGTTACCGTGAACGTATCGCTGTCCGGCCAGCTGCTCACCGGATTGGTCAGCGTATTGCCGTGCGAAGGCGTGAACGCCAATGTTGGATTGACGGCGATGTCCATGACTTCGGAGAAATCCACCGTGACGGTGAACGTCTTGCCCACGCCCGTGTCGGCGTCGCTGACCAGCGGGGCGCTGACCGTGACGGCGATCACGGTCGGCGGGTTCTCGTCGGTTTTCGACGCTTCGACGGTATTGCCGTAAGCCCCCTGATTGATCCGTCCGCCGTGCGGCGCCGGTTCGTTGGCAAACGGACTGGCTGGATCGCCGGCGTCGATCGACGGGCTGTTCACCGCATCGACGACCCACGTGGCGGTGGCCGGATCGTAGCGCCCGCCGTTGGACTTGAGATGGAAGTCGCGACTTGGGGGGTCGGCAAACAGCGGGTCGACGGAGAGGTTGTTGTCACACTCCACCACGGTCGCATCCAGAACGGCGACATCGGCATAGGCAGTGGTTCCCTGGTCCCAATACATGCCTGTTGCATTGTTCCAGAAGTCGTTGTAACGCACCGAACTGGGGGAACCGGCCGCGGTCATCTCCGCAATCGCGTAACCGCTGTTGAAGGCGAAGATGTTGTTGACCACAACGGGTGCGCCACTGGTATCGAGTTGCAGCGCGCCGTGGACGGTTCCGGACCCCGTATTGTTGGCGATCGTGTTGTTGGCGATCAGCGGAGCTGCGGCCGAAACAAAGATGGCAACACCTCGTCCTTGATAGCTAGAATGCATGCCCGTCGCGGTGTTGTCGGAAATCACGTTGTTCACGATCGTGGCATCGCAACCCGTGCCGACATAGATCCCCGCTCCGGCCCCGTGGTTTAACGACGGCCTCGCCTGGTTGTTCTGGATTACATTCCGGCTGATCACCGGATGCGAGTTGTTCGTCAGGTAGATTCCCGTCCCGGCGATCAGAGCATAACTGTCCGAACCACTGTTCCCCGTGATCATGTTGTCGCTGATGATCGGCGACGAGTTGTTTACGTAGATTCCCGCACCCGTCAGCGCGTTGCCGCCGGTGATCGTGAATCCCTGCAGCGCGGCGTTGCTGTCCGTGTTGACAAACTCCAGCACGCGCAACTCGTTCCCGCCGTCCAGCACCGTCGTCGCCGCTCCCGATTCGCTGACGAGGGACACTCCGCTCACCATCCGCAACGGCATGGCCTCGCCGAAAAACCCATCGCCCGTCGGCGAGTAGCGGCCCGCACGCACCTCGATCCGCGTCGTCGCCGCCGTCAGCGACCACAACGCCTTTGTGACCGTGCGGTACGGCCGCTCGCTCGAACCCACGCCCCAGATGTCGCTGCCTGCCGTACCATCGACGTAAAGTGTGGACAGGTCCGGCTGCGAAGCATTCGACCTCGGATCCGTGCCCCAGCGGAATTCCGTCAGGTTGTCGAAGCCGTCCCCGTCCTCGTCCGCCGCCGGCGCCAGGTCTCCATACGTCGTCTCGAAATTGTTCCCCAGTCCATCGCCATCGCTGTCCGTCGTCTCCTCGGGCCAGATCGGGAAAGCGTCGTTTGCATCCGGCGTGCCATCGGCGTCGCTATCCGACAGGACGGGGTTGCTGCCGCGAACCTGTTCTTCCCCGTCCAAGACGGTATCTCCATCGGTATCCAGGGCGGCCGCGTCGCTCTCATACGCGCCCACGTCGGGTCTGGTCCCGGCCGGCCGGGCCGCGCCCGTCAAGTCGTCCGCCGGCACCACCCCGCCGGACGCCCCCACATCCACCGCGAACGAACCGGCGGCCAAGCGGAAGTCGGCCGTGCCGGCCGCGACAAATCGCGGATCACCCAGCATGTTTCCGCTGGCTTCTGCCAACAACGTGTTCAGCTGCAGGCCCGACTTGATGCCCCGAGCACGATCCGCATCGTAGTACGCTCCCCGGCCGTTCGACCAGAACAGATTCCGCTGCAGTGTGCTTGCATCCGCCGTGGTCACTTCCTCCGTGATCGCGTAGCCACTGTTGTTGGCCAGGATGTTGTTCGTCAGGTTTGGCTGCGCGCTGCCCGCCAGTTGGACCGCACCGTGGTTGCCGCCGGAACCCGTATTGCCATAAATCGTATTGTTGACCAGCGTGGGGGACGCCCCGGCGATGTAGACGGCAGCGCCGCGGCCTTGATACGCCGAATGCATGCCCGTCGCAGTGTTGCCGGAAATCACGTTGTTCACGATCGTGGCATCGCAACCCGTGCCGACATAGATCCCCGCTCCGGCCCCGTGGTTTAACGACGGCCTCGCCTGGTTGTTCTGGATTACATTCCGGCTGATCACCGGATGCGAGTTGTTCGTCAGGTAGATTCCCGTCCCGGCGATCAGAGCATAACTGTCCGAACCACTGTTCCCCGTGATCATGTTGTCGCTGATGATCGGCGACGAGTTGTCCACGTAGATTCCCGCGCCCGTCAGCGCGTTGCCGCCGGTGATCGTGAATCCCTGGATCGTACCCGTAGCAAAGCCGTTCAAAACGAGGACACGGCCGGTACCGCCGCCGTCGATCGTAGTCAAACTGGGGCCCGCGCCCCGCAAGGTCAAACCTGAATCGTTGGCGCCGATCACCACGTGTTCAGCATAGCTGCCAGCGTCAACGTACACGATCTGGCCCGCGCCTAAATCGTAAGCATCGAAGATCGCCTGGATCGTCGCTTTGGGAGTAGCGGGCGTCCGTCCATCATTGGCATCATTGCCCACGGCAGTCGTCCAGATATCGTTCGTGGTTGCCTCGTCATTGACATAGTACGCAAACCACAAAATCGTCAATTCGTTGATCGAGGTGTCGACACCGACGTTTCCCGCCGTGTCCGTAGCGGTCGCCACCACGTCGTAGCTGCCCTCGGCCAGCGGCGGCGTGATCGTGTTGTCTGCCAACGTCCATGTACCGTTCCCGTGGTTGGTCGCGGTGTACGACGATCCGCCGACCGTCACGAGAATCGCCGCATCCGGGTCATCGACCGTGCCACTCAGCGCCGGTGTGCGATCGTCAATCGAAAGGTGATCAACTGTGACCACCGGATTTCCCGTGTCGATACTGAATTCGATTTCCGGCGCATAGTCCGCTTGGGCCTTGCCAGTCGCGTTCTGCGCTCCTTCGACGTCGATCTGAATGTCGGCGACCTCGATGTTCTGATCGCTGACCTCGTACGTCACGGTGAACGTATCGCCGGTCGTCCAACTAGCAGACGGATTGCTCAGGGTGCCCTGGTGCGCTGGTGTGAACAAGATCGCAGGATTGACGGCCGTGTCCATGTCTTCGGAAAACTTCACCGTCACCGTAAAGATCTTGCCTGGCCCCGCGTCGGCGTCGCTGATCAACGTATCGCTGACCGACACAGCTGTAACCGTGGGAGCCGTAACATCGTTGACCGTGATCGTTACGTCCTCGGTGTCGTTCAGCGGCGGCGTGCCGTTGTCGATCACCGTGAACGTGACCACGTATTGGCCTTGCTGGGATTTGGTCGGCGTCCAAGCGAACACGCCCGTCGCGGGCGTGAACGTGGCGCCGGTGGGCAGATTCGACGCGCTCAGCGTCAGGGCGTTGGCCGGAACGTCGTTGGCATCGGAGGCCGTGACCGTAAACTGCAACGCGACCTCTTCGTCCAC
>Ga0351972_10379_pt1 | contig 12123 bp, 10 predicted proteins | sample TotcelHFGM3001N9_FD_206747 | JGI IMG/M metagenome (GOLD analysis project Ga0351972, IMG submission 206747) | Enriched cells from coal bed in the Powder River Basin, Montana, United States - Total cells FGM rep2 HSBNCT.FGM.300.1.N9 ...
CGGATGAAATTCAGGCCGGCATTCTTCAAGCCCTGCAGCAGCCCCCGGGGGTCATCCCTGCCGGGCTGGATTATTTCTCCTTTGAAAATTTTGCCAAGCGTTGTCATGGAATCCTGCGGCAGGTGATAAACTAGAGGGGAGTCGGCTGAAGTCGAAATTAGGCAAAAATGAAAAAAGCGCTTATTTGCGGAGTCTCCGGACAGGATGGCGGGTATCTGGCCCAACTCTTGTTGGCCAAGGGGTATCATGTGGTGGGAAGTTCCCGGGATGCCCAGATGGCCTCTCTGAGTAATCTGGTACGCTTAGGGATTCGGGACCGGGTCGAGGTTGAATCGGTAGCTCTCAGCGATTTTCGCAGTGTGCTGCAAGCGCTCATTAAGGTGGAGCCGGACGAGATTTACAACCTGGCGGGGCAGAGCTCGGTGGGCCTGTCTTTTCAGCAGCCCGTGGAAACTTTGGAAAGTATCAGTGTGGGCACCCTCAATCTTTTAGAAGCCATCAGGTTCACTGGCAAGCCCATTAAGTTCTATAATGCCTGTTCAAGTGAATGTTTTGGAGATATTGCCGACGCCGCGGACGAACAGACCCCGTTTCACCCGCGCAGCCCCTATGCCGTGGCCAAGGCTGCGGCGTTTTGGGAGGTGGCCAACTACCGGGAGGCCTATAATCTCTTCGCCTGTTCCGGGATTTTGTTCAATCATGAATCGCCTTTGCGGCCGGCCCGTTTCGTCACCAAGAAGATCGTCAGCGCGGCCTGCCGCATTGCGGGCGGCTCCCGGGAGCAACTCCAACTGGGGAATATTGCCATCCGGCGTGACTGGGGTTGGGCCCCGGAATATGTGGAAGCCATGTGGCTCATGGTGCAGCAGGAAGTCCTGGATGATTTCGTCATTGCTACGGGAGAGAGCCACTCTTTAGAGGAATTTGTGGCCGCGGCCTTTGCCCAGGTCAACCTGGATTGGCGTGAGCATGTGGTCATAAACCCGAATTTTTTTCGGCCCACCGAAATTGCCGTCAGCCGGGGCAATCCCCGGAAATCCCGGGAAATTCTCGGATGGCAGGCAAACCATAAAATGCCGCAAGTGGTCACCCTGATGGTAGAGGATGAACTGCAGCGCTTGAAGGGACATGGAGCCTAAAATCCGCCTGGCATACCTGGTGACCCACCCGATCCAGTACCAGGCCCCCCTGCTGCGCCGGATTGCGGCGGAGCCCGGCATTGATCTGACGGTGTTTTTCTGCAGCGATTTTTCCCTGAGAAGTTATCTCGACCCCGACTTCGGCAAAACTATTGCGTGGGATATCCCCCTGACCGGGGGATACCGGCATGAAATCCTCCCGGCCCTGGGGCCGCAGGACCGGGTGACCTTCTGGCGGCCTTTCAATTATGGCCTGGCCAGGCGTTTGAACCGGGACAACTTTGACGTTCTCTGGGTCCACGGTTATAACCGCTGGTTCCATTGGCGCGCCATGGCCGGGGCCAAAATCCGCGGGCTTAAGGTGCTGGTGCGCGATGAGGCCACGCCCATCAGCGCCCCGCGCAGATACCTGAAGCGCATCTTCAAGCACTGGTTCTTTTTAGGGCTCAGGCAGTGCGTGGATGGATTTCTGGCCATCGGGACCCTCAACGCCGAATACTATCGCTCCTACGGCATTGCCGCCGGGCGGATTTTTCCCGTCCCCTATGCGGTGGATAATGGCTTTTTTCGTGACCAGGCCAGGGCGGCCGCTGGGGAGCGGGAGCGCCGGCGGCGTGAACTGGGTCTGGAACCGGGCCGGCCCATTATCCTTTACGCCAGCAAATTATCGGAGATCAAACGCGGCGCCGACCTGCTGGAGGCTTATATTTTGATGTCACCCGACCAGGTCCAGGAGCCGCATCCCTACCTGGTGTTCATCGGGGATGGCGACCAGCGGCAATTACTGGAACGGCGCGCCGGGGCGATGCCTTGGAACTCCATCAAGTTTTTGGGATTCAAAAATCAGACCGAACTTCCGGGATATTATGACCTGTGCGATGTGCTGGTGTTGCCCTCGGTCTTTGAGCCCTGGGGGCTGGTGATCAATGAAGTGATGAATGCCGGGCGGGCGGTGGTGGTCAGCGATCAAGTGGGGTGCGGCCCTGATCTGGTGCGGCCCGGGGAGAACGGCTATGTTTTCCCCGCCGGAGATATCGCCGGGCTCCGGCAGGCCCTCGTTACCCTGTTGAATAATCCCGAAAAGGGCCGGGCCATGGGGCAAAAAAGCCTTGAAATCATTGCAACCTGGGGCCTGGAAGAGGATGTCGCCGGTCTTAAACAGGCCTTGGGGTCTGTCACCCGGAAGGAGCCAGCCAGATGAGGCTTTATTATTAGTTCAGCCGGCATGAAAGATAAATTAACTATTCTTTTCCTCGGCGCCGATGGAGGAAACGCCTTAAAAAGGGGCAATGCCCTGAGACGTCTGGGCCACGACGTCATGTTGATAGATCCCTATAGCTTATTTCCTTTCAAAAATTTTGTAGGTAAATTAATATATTACGCCGGGGCATCATTAATCGAGAGTTGTTTGAAAAAAAGGATTACTCCGATTATTAGTAACTGCAGCTTTGACGTAACTTTTGTGGACAATGGGGAATTGGTTGGACCCAAGGTGTTGAGTGTATTGAGGAAAGCATCAACAACTCTTATTAACTATAATAACGACGATCCATTCGGCACCCGGGACAAAAAAAAGTGGCGGTTATATCTACAAGCCGTGCCTTATTATGATTTGCTGGCAGTGGTGCGGCCGGTCAATGCCGCGGAGGCCTACGCCTTGGGAGCCCGGAAAGTTCTACAGGTATTCATGGCGGTGGATGAATTGGACGGCCCCCGGACCATAACCCCCCAGGACCGGTTGCGGTTTCCCCATGAAGTTCTGTTCATCGGCACCTGGATGCCGGAAAGGGGACCATTTCTTCAGAGGTTGATGCAAGCCGGGGTGCCTCTGGCAATTTACGGTAATAAATGGCAGAAAGCGCCGGAATGGCCGGTGTTGCAACCGGCGTGGCAGGGCCCGGCCATCTATGGGGATGATTATCTCAAGGCCATTCAGCTGGCCAAGATTTCCCTGGGTCTGCTTTCCAAGGGGAATCGGGATTTGCACACCACCAGGACGTTTGAAATCCCCTATTGCGGCGGGTTGCTGTGTGCCGAACGGACTTCGGAACACCTGCAATTATATCGGGAAGATGTGGAGGCGGTTTACTGGAGTGATGTCAATGAATGCATTGAAAAATGCCAAAAACTTCTTGGTGATGAAAAAATGCGGGCCGACATTGCTGAAAAAGGCCGAATACGATGTCTCCGTAACGGCATTTTCAACGAAAGCAACCTGAAAAAAATGTTGGAAGCCGCCTGTTCTTGAAATTAAGCTCTACCGGGGTTCATCGGTGAAGATCACTATCAGCGTTTTGGGACGCTTTCATCTCTTCTTTCTTGCCAAACAACTCCAGGATCACAACTTTCTTGCCAGGCTGATCACCAGTTATCCCAAGTTTGAGGCGGTCAAGTACGGCATTAGGCCTGAGAATATCACCTCGCTTTTGAGTCATGAGATTCATAACCGCGGCTGGCGGCAAATCAGCCGGCTCACGGCATCTCTCTTTAATCCGCAATACATGATCTTCGAATTATATGACCGCCATGCGGCAAGGCATCTCATGGCTGCCAATGACATCTTTGTGGGGCTGAGCGGCTGCTGCCTCTATTCTCTGCGGCGCGCCCGCCGGATGGGGGCGAATACGGTCTTGGAGCGGGGCTCGAGCCACATGCTTTACCAGAGACAGATATTGGCCGAAGAATACCGCAAGTTTGGCCTGGAAAAAACCGTGGTGCATCCCAAGGTGGTAGAGCGGGAATTGAGGGAATACCAGGAGGCGGATTATATTTCGATCCCGTCGCACTATGTCAAGGAAACCTTTGTCCAGCAAGGAATTCCCGCCGCCAAACTCATCCAGACGCCTTATGGGGTGGATTTGTCCCATTTTCATCCGGTTCCCAAGCAAGATAAGATATTTAGAATCATTCATTGCGGCGGGCTCAGTATCCGGAAAGGGATTCCCTATCTCTTGCAGGCCTTCTCCGAGCTCAGGTTAAAAGACGCCGAATTATGGCTCATCGGCAGTATAACGGAGGAAATCAAACCCTTTCTCCAGAAATTTTCTTCTCCGGCTATAGTCCATAAAGGTCCGTTTCCCGAAAAGGATCTCTATAGATACTACTCCCAGGGTTCGGTCTTCTGTCTGGTTTCCATCGAAGAAGGGCTGGCCATGGTGCAGGCCCAGGCCATGGCCTGCGGCTTGCCGGTGATCTGCACCACCAATACCGGGGGCGCCGACCTGGTCCGGGAGGGCCGGGACGGATTCATCCTGCCCATCCGGGATGTGGATGCCATCAAAGAGAAAATCCTCTATTTTTATGAGAATCCCGAGGCTGGCCGGAATATGGGGGAGTCGGCCCGGAGGCGCGTGCAAGCCGGTTTTTCCTGGTCCGATTACGGCCGCAGAATGATCGCGGCGTATCAGAAAATATTAAGCTCTTAGGGATTTTTATACGAAGTTACCGTCAAAACACATTGGTTTTCCGGGTGATTTTTTGCTTGGGGGAGGAGTGGTTCTATGGTTTGTTTGGGTGGAAAAAATCGGCGTTCGTCCCGGAGGTTGGAAAAAATTATTTTTGGCCCGATAAACTCGGTTCTGTCTTTATTGGTAGAAAAAACTCGGATTTCAAAGAGAATTTTCGATTTTTTCGGGCGCGTCCTCCCCATTCCTCAAACACTAGTGAGGGGGGTTCCCATAAAAATTATCCTCCCGCTGAATCAGGTTGGCGTCTATAACACTTTTAAAACTTGGGAGGAGAGAGAACCGGAAGTCTTGGATTGGATCGACGGCTTTGAAAAAGATTGTATTTTTTTTGATGTGGGAGCATCATTTGGCACGGAAACATTATATGCAGCCCTAAAGAATGGAGGACCTAAAAAAATTGTTTCATTTGATTTGGATATGGAATCTTCGTTTAACCTGGCCTACAATATTAGCTTGAATAATATAAAAAATGTCGATCAGTATTTTTTAGCATTATCCGATAAATTCAATTTAACATCATATGTGTGTGTAACACAATATTATTATATTGACGGAAGAAAGCAACACGATAATGTTAATTATAAAACCATATCAATATCATTGGATCAATTTATTAATATGGCCCAAATATTTCCAGATTATATAAAAATAGATGTGGATGGAGGCGAAGAAAGTATAATTTCAGGTATGAAAGAGACGGTTCAGAACAAAAAATTACGGTCTGTGGTTATTGAAGTGAGCGACAAGTCAGAGCAGGCCATTTCTAAATTCTTCCACCAAGCAGATTTTAGGATTGAATTCGAGCGTGTATTAACAACAGACGAAACAAGTTATAAAAATATTATATTTACCAGAAAATAAATCTTAGGAACCACTCAACTACAAAGATCACCCGGGAATAATTTGATGTATTACGTTAAGATGCGGTGTATGAGCATCGTTAAGAAGCAGGCCATGTCAGCATGATAAACCGGCTATTCAGAGGTATCGGAGCCAATTTTTTGGGACAGGCGATAAAGATCGCCTCCAACATTGTGTTGGTGCCGCTGTTTTTGCTGGCCTGGGGCGCGGATATTTATGGGGAATGGCTACTCCTTACTTCCATGGTGGCGTATCTCTTATTAACGGAAATGGGGGCTCAGCTCTATATCGTCAACCGCATGACCCAGGCCTACGCGCATCGGGATAATGACCAGTTCTGCAAGATATTGCACACCGGCTTGGCAATGTTTCTCATTATCCCCGTAATCGTGTTCATTATCTTCGTGGCCGTAATTATCGTTTTCAATCCGGCCACCTTGCTGCACATCAATCAGACCGGCCACGGTACGGTGGTGCTGGTTCTGGCCATCCTGGCTTTCCAGATCGTCATCTCGCTGCCGCAGAGCGTTTTATTAAGGGTTTACTTTGCCGTGGAAATGCTGCCCCGCGGGGTTATGCTGATCAATTGCATGCAGCTGATGAATCTCATCTTTCTGGCCGGTGGCTTATGGCGGGGTTGGGGCATGGTGCCCATTGCCATCGTTCAACTCATTCCCTATGGGGTCCTCGCCGGCGTGGCCCTCTGGGATCTCAACCGGAAATTCCCGCAATTCAAAATCTTATCCCTGAAGGCAGCTGATTTCTCTTTCGGCCTGAGTTTCATTAAACCCAGTCTCCATTTTTTCCTCATTCAGCTGGGCCAGGCATTTTCTCTGCAAGGGACCGTGCTGGTGGTGGGGGTTGTAGCGGGGCCGGTCCAGGTAGTGCTCTTTTCCACCATGCGGACCATTGTCAATATGATCCGATCATTTCTCGATCAACTCTCGCATGCGGCCTGGCCGGAGATGACGCGCTTGGACGCCCAACAAGATATTGATAAATTTCTGGTGCTGTTTCGGGTCATCTTGCGATCGGCCCTGGTGGCTTCCGTCATCTTCATAACGATTTTTCATTTTTTCGGCGGCTTCATCTATCACTTCTGGTTGAGAAAGACGGTGCCCTTCCAGCAGCCGGTGATGGACCTGTTCCTGATCTACATGGCGCAATTCATCTTCTGGTTAACCTGCAGCCATCCCTTGCAGGCGACCAACCGGCATCACACCCTTTCCAAGATGCTGTTCGCCGCCTCGATCCTCACCATTGCTCTGGCCTATTTGGGCGGGCGTCACTTCGGGCTGCCGGGAATTGTGCTGGGCATGATTATCGGGGACCTGGTTCTACCTTTCTGGGCGGTCCCGTATCTGCTGAGGGGTTATCAGGCTTGTTTTTCCTTCAAGTTTTTTGCCACCGAGATGGCGCCGTATATCGGCAGTCTGGTTATTCTGGCGACCATTCCCTGGCTTGCCCCGCTTGTCTTGGTCTTGCTCCTGGGATGGTGGCTGAAGGCGGTTCCCGGCCAAATCCTGAGACTGGATTACTGGCGGCAACTCAAATAGTATGGTAATTTATTCGGGCAAGGCACGGCAAGGCGTTTCAGGGAGGGTTCGCCATGGGAATTACTGAGCGGCCGGGGCAGTCATGAAGATTCTGCATGTGATTGCCCACCTGGCGCCGCGTTATGGCGGCCCTTCCAAGGCCTGTTGGGAAATGGCCCGGGCCGTGGCTCAATTGGGCCATGAGGTGAGCATTTACGCCACTAACCAGGACGGGCCCGGTGAACTGGCGGTGCCGTTGGATAAGCCGGTGTGGCGGGAAGACGTAGAAATCCGATATTTTCCCATTCAACCGCCGCGTTTCTGGGGCACGTCTCTGCCCCTGGCTCTGGCCCTGCGCCACAAGATTCCGGCCTCCGACCTGGTGCATATCCACTCCCTGTATTTTTTCCACAGTCTGGTGGCGGGCCACTACTGCCGCCAAAACGCCATTCCCTATCTGGTGCGCCCCCACGGGACCCTGGACCCCTTTATCTACCGGCGCCACCGCTGGCGCAAGCGCCTCGTGGAACTCTTGTTTGAGAACCGGAATATCCGCCGGGCCGCAGCGCTGCATTTCACCACGGCAGAAGAACAGGAACTGGCGGCGCCCCATACTTTTGACACCCCCGGCCTGGTGGTGCCCCTGGGAATAAGCGCGGATGAATTTGCGGTGATGCCGGAGCCAGGCAGTTTCAAACGCCGGCACCCGGAAATCGGCGACCAACGCATTATCCTGTTTTTCGGCCGGGTTAATTTCAAGAAAGGCCTGGATATTCTGGCCAAGGCTTTCGGCGCCGTGGCCCGTCGGCGCCAGGACGTCCACCTGGTGATTGCCGGGCCCGACAATGAGGGCTGGGGCGCCCGGGTCCGCACCTGGCTCAGTGAAGAAGGCGTGCTGGGCCGCACCACCTTCACCGGGATGCTGTTGGGGCCGGATAAATTGGCCGTATTGCGGGATGCCAGCATGTTTGTGCTGCCATCCTATACGGAGAATTTCGGCCTGGCGGTAATCGAAGCCATGGCCGCAGGCCTGCCGATAATTATCTCCGATAAAGTCAATATCTGGCGGGAAGTGGAGTCGGCTGGGGCCGGAAAAGTGATCCCGTGTGAGGCCGCGGCTCTGGCCGACCAGATCCTGAACCTCCTGGCCGACTCCGACGCCGCCGTCGGCATGGGTCAGAAAGGCAAGGCGCTGGTTAAGGACCGGTTCCAATGGCCCCGGATCGGTCGGAGCCTGGCCGAGGCCTACGGCCGGATCATTGATGAGCACCGACGCAACCGGGAGAGGAAACCGACTTCGAGCCGTCCCCAGACGGCCCGGAACCGATCATGACGGACGATTCCCGTACGACTCCGGTAAGAGAGATGTCCTCTTAACCGTTTTCGGACCGCGGCGGCCAAGGTGGCCGTATAAGCCCGGATAAGGTCCATTCCCCAAACCGGCGCAATAGTCTGACCTTAGACTCCTTCTCAGGAGGCCATGAGCAAATCAATGCCCTTCTTTCGTCTTGACGACTACGACCGCACGGGGTCTGACTATGGACGCCCCAAATTTGTCGTTTTCCTGTGGTTTCTCTTCCAGGACACCTTGTTTCGCTATTCTCCCGTTCCCTGCTTCGGTTTTCGGTGGTGGTTGCTCAAATTGTTCGGGTGTAAACTGGGCAAGGAGGTAATGGTGCGTCCCCGGGCGCGGCTGCATTATCCCTGGCGCATCGAGATCGGCGATCATTCGGTCATCGGCGACGATGCCTGGATCTATTCCATCGATACGATAAAGATCGGCGCTCATTCGATCATTTCGCAAAAGACCTTTCTTTGTACTGCAAGTCATAACTATAGCGATCCCCGCTTCCGGTTGACGCACCAACCCATAACGGTGGGAGACGGCGTCTGGATTGCCGCGGATGTGTATGTGGCCCCTGGGGTCACCATCGGCGACAATGCGGTCATCGGGGCTCGCTCCAGTGTGTTTCATGATATGCCGCCGGGGATGGTATGTTACGGTTACCCCTGCCGCCCCATAAAGCCCAGGGGGCAATGACTCGATACCCCCGATTTATTTCCGGGGACTGCCTGATGGTCGCGGCCCGGACCGAGCAAGGATAAAGCGGTGGCGCTGCGTATCCTGATTCACGGCATCAATTATGCTCCGGAGTTTGTCGGGATCGGGCGTTACACCGGGGAATTGGGGGCCTGGCTGAGGTCCAGGGGGCATGCAGTCACCGTCCTTACCGCCCCTCCTTATTATCCGGCGTGGCGGGTGCCGCCCGCCTACCGCCGGCCGGCCTGGCGGCGGGAATGGCTGGAGGGGGTGGAGGTGCTGCGGGCCCCCCTCTATACCCCCGCCCGGGTGACCGGCCGTGGCCGGATGCTGCATGAGCTTTCCTTCGGGGCCAGTTGCCTGGCCTGGTGGCCGGCCCTGTGGGCCCGGTCCTGGGACGCCATCCTGGCGGTCTGCCCCCTGCTGCAATCGGGGCTGATCCCGGCCCTTCTGGCCCGGCATCAGCAGGTCCCCTTTATTTTTCACGTTCAGGATTTGCAGCTGGATGCGGCCCGGGAATTGGCGATCATCCGGCAGCCGCTGCTTTTCGCCTGCCTTACGCGCCTGGAACGCTTTCTCTTTACCCGGTCCCAGGCGGTGACCACCATTTCCCGGGCCATGGCGGCCAGGATACGGGATAAAAGGGTGGCGCCGGAACGGGTTCACCTCCTGCCCAACTGGGCTGATCTTGAGGATATCAAGCCCGGAGAGCGCCGGAATGTTCTGAGGCGGGAGTTGGGGTTGGACAACGAAATCATGGTCCTGTATGCCGGGAATATGGGGGAGAAGCAGGGGCTGGAAGTCATCCTGGACGCGGCGGCCATTACCCGTTATAATCAGGCCATCCGATATGTTTTCGTGGGGGAAGGGGCTGCCAGGCAACGGCTGATGGACCGGGCTCAACGTCTGGATCTGAAAACGGTGAGTTTTTTCCCTTTACAATCAAGAGACCGATTCCCGCTGCTGCTGAATGCCGCTGACATCCACCTGGTAGTCCAGAAGCAAAAGGCCTCAGACCTGGTCATGCCTTCCAAACTGGGCAACATTCTGGCTGCCGGGCGGCCATTTATTGCCACGGCCCGGCCGGAGACGGAATTGGGCCGGGTCGCCACGGAGTCCCAGGCCGGCCTTTTAACCCCCCCGGAAGATGCCGGCGCCCTTGCCCAGGCCATCGTCCACCTGGCTCAGGCTGAAGAGGCCCGGAAAAAAATGGGGCTCAGGGCCCGTCAATTCGCGGAAGCCTGGTTGGGACGTGATAAAATTATGGCGGATTGGGAGCGTTTGCTTTATGGTCTGGTTAATCAGGCCAGGCGAGCTGAGGGCCGGGACCGGAAATAAACCGGTGGAGCCGCTGGGTCACGGCCCAGGGCTGGCCGCGGGTAAGAAACGGCTCCAGCAGGAGAGTTGCAGGTGATTGATCGTCGCCAGGGCATTTTCGATGAATACCGCTGGATCATCTCCCGGTTGCAGTGGCTCCTGGACGGGATCGTCGTGGTGGCGTTGCTGTTCTCCATCTGCTGGGTCTTTGGGGAATCTTTTCCCCTAAAATTCCAGGCCCTGGGATTGGTCACCTTTCTGTTGACCATTATGGTCTTTCGAGCCGCCCAGCTCTATCAGCCCTGGCGCGGCGCCAATTTAATTCGTCTGGTGCGCCGGGTTTTTGTGGGTTGGTTGGTGATCGCGGCCATCATCGTGATGCTGGGTTACGTGACCAAGACCTCGATACACTTTTCCCGGAAAGTCCTCCTCACCTGGATGGCTACTGTCCCTGTGGCTCTGGTGATTTTACGCTTACAGGTATTTTGGGGTTTGCGGTGGTTGCGGCGGCAAGGCCACAACTCCCGCACCGTGGTCATTGCCGGGGCCGGGGACCTGGGACGGCGTCTGGCCAAAAACGTGGTGGACACTCCCTGGCTGGGGATGCGCCTCCTGGGGTTTTTTGATGATAAGGTCACCGGCGAAATCCACCTGGATCACCAAGGCTATCCGGTGTTGGGCACCCTGGACGACATGATCGGGTTCGTGAAACAACAACAGGTCGTCATGGTCTATCTGGCGTTGCCCTTGCGGGCCGAAGACCGCCTCCGAGAGGTGGTGGAATCCCTCCGGGACACCACCGCCTCCGTCTATTACGTGCCGGATGTCTTTATTTTCTCGCTGTTTTCGGCCAGCCTGACCGATTTACGCGGCATACCGCTGGTCGCGTTGTGGGAAACCCCCTTCTTCGGGGTGAACGGCTGGCTCAAGCGGGCCGAAGACCTGGTGCTGGCCAGTCTGATCCTGATCCTGGTATCGCCGCTGCTCGTCCTGATTGCCCTGGGGGTGAAGTTGACCTCTCCGGGCCCGATAATCTTCCGGCAACGGCGCTATGGCCTGGATGGTTCTGAGATCATAATCTACAAATTCCGCACCATGAAAGTCTGTGAAGACGGCCAGCACATCCCCCAGACGACCAGGGACGACAGCCGGGTGACCCCTTGGGGCCGATGGTTGCGGCGCACCAGCCTGGATGAGTTGCCCCAGTTTTTCAATGTGCTCAATGGTTCCATGTCCATAGTGGGGCCAAGGCCCCATGCGGTGGCCCACAATGAGTACTATCGCCGTCTCATTCCGGGATATATGCTCCGGCACAAGGTCAGGCCCGGCCTCACCGGGTGGGCCCAGGTCAATGGCTGGCGCGGCGAGACCGAAACCCTGGACAAGATGGAAAAGCGGGTGGAATTTGACCTGGAATATCTGCGCCGCTGGTCCTTGTGGTTCGATTTGAAGATCATTTTGCTGACGATTTTTCGAGGTTTTAAAGACAGCCACGCCTATTGAGGCGGGATACGCCTTGAGGCAGCCTGGAAAGCAGAGAAGGATTAAAGGGAGTTTCCTATGAGTCAAGGTAATAAGGCGCTGGTTACCGGGATTACCGGACAGGACGGCAGCTATCTGGCCGAGTTCCTCCTGGCCAAGGGGTACGAGGTGCATGGTTTGGTGCGCCGGTCCAGCACCTTCAATACCAGGCGTATTGATCATCTGTATGTCGACCCGCATGAGGCCGGGGCCCGTCTTTTTCTCCATTATGGAGACCTAAG
>Ga0351972_10383_pt1 | contig 11942 bp, 14 predicted proteins | sample TotcelHFGM3001N9_FD_206747 | JGI IMG/M metagenome (GOLD analysis project Ga0351972, IMG submission 206747) | Enriched cells from coal bed in the Powder River Basin, Montana, United States - Total cells FGM rep2 HSBNCT.FGM.300.1.N9 ...
AATCAAGTGGGGCGGGCGTCCCCGCCCGCTACTCAACTGGATTGATGGTGCGTAAGACGCACAACAACAGACTTTTCGGAACAGCACGAATAATGACGATGGTGGGCAGTGCCCGCCCCACATTTTTTCCTGATCACTGACCACTGGCCACTGGCAACTTTCCAACAGAGGAGAGAACAAAAGAGACCAGGGCCATTCCGTTGACCAATTTCGCGGTCAACGGATGTGCCAGTCCTCCCCCACCGCCCAGGCCGGACGGCCGCTGGCTTCCCGGAGTTTCATGGTGCGGTCACCGGTCACCTCCATGGCCAGGATGAAGGGCTTTCCCTGGATGGAAATCCGGGAACCGGTTACCGTCACCCGGTCCTTGGCAGCGATAGCGAGCCTCCGCTCGTCCATGAAGCTTTTGGGCGCCAGGATCGCGGTCACCTGCCCTTTTGGGGTCTTCAGCAGGGCATGGACACAGTAATCGGCCCCATTTCCGGATAATACCTGTTCCACCCGCACCACTTCGCCAGAGACGGTGCCCACAGTCGCCGGGTTGAACAAGGTGCTGTAATGGATGCGCCTCCCGCTCTGGGGCCAGGCTGACGATACCGTGAGCATCAGGCTTAAAAGCCCGATGACCACAAGGTATAGGGGTTTTGGCTTTTTCATGGTTAATTCCTTCTCAATTCTGTGAATGCAAATAATCGTTGTACTGCCTATATAACAAGCCTGAAACAACGAAATCGGCGGTCCCGAGTCAATTTTTTGGGGGAGGCGGCATTTTTCTTGAAAAGCTCATTTCTGAGATATGCTACCGGAATGGCGCGCATTTTTTGTTTGACAATATGCGGTTATCCGGTTATTAGATAACTATGAAAAAGGAAGCCCAACTCTTTAAGTCCCTGGCTGACGAGACGCGGCTGAAGATGCTCTGGCTGTTGATGGGCCGGGAAGAACTCTGCGTCTGCGATATCATGGGGGTCTTGGGCATCACCCAATCCAAGGCTTCCCGGCACCTGCGCTATCTCTATCATCTGGGCTGGGTTACGGACCGCCGGGAGGGGGTGTGGATGAACTACCGGCTGAGCGTCGCCCCCGGCAGCCCGGAAGACAAGCAACTGAAGCTGTTGGCGGACATTTTAAGTTCCCGCCCGGAGGCCCAGGCCTTGCGGGATCGATTGGAACAATGGCTGGCGGCCAAAGGACAGGGCAAGGAAGATGCCGCCGCATGTCAATGCTCTTGAGCTTATTTTCCAGGTCTTTCGCAAATCAGCTTTTTATCTTGCTTTACCCGGTTATCCGGTTATATAGTAGTATTATGAGCGCCGAGGCGGGATGCTTCAAATCCCTGCCGGAGATTTCCCGAACCATCAAAATCTTGCTGAAAATACTTAATAAATCGGTTATTCGGGTATCAGTGAGATAGGAGCACTTATGGCCGCTACGGTTGCCAAACGTCTGGGGTTTGTGGAGCGTTTTCTGACCCTGTGGATTTTTTTGACCATGGCGGCCGGGGACTTAATCCAGAACTGGGTGATCGGACCCATCCTCATGTTCCTGCTGGCCATCACCTTTCTCAGCGGCTACCCGGAATACATGGTGGGCCTGATCATCATCGGACTGGCCCGGTGTATCGCCATGGTCATCGTCTGGAATGACCTGGCCCAGGGTGGATCGTAGCCGCAAGCATGGTGGTGGGCCAACACTGCCTTGGCGTTTTCCATGGTGGTGCGCAGGCGCTGATAGTATTCGGAAACTATCAACAGCCGTTCATGCCGTTCGATAGGCTGAATCCAAAGGACGGCGCATGGGTTTCGGTAACCTGGGTCGATCCCCAGGTAAAGTGGGATAGTCGGTCTTTCAAACCCCGCGATCTCTGCCATTTCCGGCTTTTCCTCGTGTACTCAAAAAGTTTGCCTGCCTTTCCGCGCCAAGCCGGTTCTTGCCGTACCTAACCCCGCCGGGACTCGCCACTCCTGCCTTGCCTGGCCCAACCTCGCCTCGCCATCCCACACCAAGCCTGCCCCCGCCACGCCTGCTTTCCTTACCGAGCCGTACCAAGTTTTGCCTCTCCAGGCTTAATACCGAAATCAGCCATGAGCCTGCCGGCCGCTTCTTTCTTGAGCAGGCTTTCGGCCACATGGTTCAAGGTGCCGTCCGGCAAAATGATCCCATTACCCCGGAGCACCTGGTAGCCCTCCATGACCTCCACTGGGGAGACCTGAGCCAGGACCTCCCAATGGTCAAAATCCACCATGATCCCTTGCCAGAAATCTTCCAGGGCTGCGTCGGGCTGGGCAGAAGTGCTGGCCTCACCCGACCGCCTGGTCCTTGGCCAGGCCGCCGCCAGGTGCTTCAGGACGGCGCTCTGAGAGAGCAAGGCGGCACCTTCAAAGTTCTCGGCGGCTCGGTGGGGTAAGAGAGGATCAGACCGATCCATTTCTCTGGCTCGTTCCCCTAGGTTGCGTATCGAGGACACAGGGTACCCAATAGTCTTTCTTTGAGCCTTTCCTTGGCTTCCTTTTGGGGATCGGAAGGTTCAACATCGCTCCATCGACCATATAAACCATCATTTCTGTCCGGTTAGGCCAGAGCTAAGGTTAACTGTTTAGGATGACACATATTATCAGCTATCATCTCTGGAGGCTCGAAGAGTTCCTGAACGGTGCAAGTCCTGAAAAGGTTGAGTTGTAGTATCCTGATGCAGTTTTGCAAAGTAATGCTCAAGTTGCACAGGAACTTGAGATAACAAAGCAAGAGATAAACGGTCCAAGAGGGTGTGTAGCTTGATGCCCCCTTTGGTGCGGCGAAAGGAAGCCCAGGGATAGAGGGAAAGGCAGAGGCTCACGACCGTGGCGTCCAGACTGAACAGCTTGTTTTTGAACTTAAATTTGTGCTTCGGGGTCAGAGGCTGGCAGCGCCGGTACATCAAGCTAAACAGCGCCTCATAGAAGGAGGCGGGGCGTTGGTTGTTGGCATCGGCAAAGGTAGAGCGGGGCACCGGTTTGCCCCCCAGGTGGTAGAGGCTCTTTATCCGGGCTTTCAGGCTGGAGACACCGTCCCGCAGGCTGACTCGGGCCGTGAGTTGCATGGAAAGTAGGTGCACCAACTGACTCCACCGGGTAAAAGATCGGGCTTTCCGGCCGGTACTATGCTCGGCTTCCAACTTGGCAAAATGATGTCTCGGGATAAGTTTTAGCATCTGATGAAAGATTGTGTTACAATGGGTCATAGTCCGAAATCTCCTTTCTGTTTAGTGAGTTATGGCTAACCCATTCTAACAGATTCCGGGAGTTTTCGGACTTTTGTTAATCTGTTAACCGGACAGCACTGACCTTTGGTATGCATTTGCTATAGACTGAGAAAAGCTCTCGAATATATCGCTTAGGTGCGACAGGCTAAAATTGGCTTGACTCTTGCTTAAATGGGTGCTTTATACGGTTGAAGTATTTCAGCTGTTTCCCACCAAAGAGGGAGCACATGTACAATTCTTACTTTGGCTTCTCCAAACCTCCCTTTGAAAACAATCATGATCAGGAATTCCTCTTTCTCAGTGAGGGCCACAAAGAAGTATTGGCCGCGCTGGTTTACTTCATCAAAGCAAAAAAGGCCTTCGCCATGGTTTGCGGCGACGTCGGGACCGGGAAGACAATGCTCATCCACTGCTTCCTACAGCGGCTGCCGGAGTCTGTCCGTCCCATCGTGGTCTCTAATCCCTTTGTCGGCTCCATGGACCTTCTGAGATACGTGGCCAGGGCTTTGAACCTTCCTGATCCCCAAGAGGGCATCTTGGAACTGAGCGACCAGGTGAAACAGGCCCTGGCGGAAGCCCGGTCCCGGGACGAACAGGTGGTTTTGATGGTGGACGAGGCTCATCTGTTGAGCGAGCAGAGTCTGGAAGAAATCAGGCTCCTTTCCAACCTCGAGACCCCAAACCAAAATTTGCTCCAGATCCTGCTGGTCGGTCAACATGAACTCAGCCACAAGTTGGGCAGCCCGGCAATGCGGCCTTTGCGTCAGCGGATCAACATCAACCGATTCCTCTCACCTCTAAATCCCGCTGAAACGATCCAGTATGTTGACCATCGGCTCCAGAATGTGGGGGCGAGTTTTGCTACCTGCTTTGAACCCGCATGCGGAAGTTTACTTCATAAGATGACTGGTGGCGTGCCCCGATGCCTCAACCAGCTTTGTGATAATGCCCTCTTAATCTGCATGACTGAAAAGCAGAGAAAGGTCAGCCGAAAGATCCTGCGGCGGGCCGACGAGGCCGTTAAAACTGATGTTATTCTAACTCCCAAAGGGCCCAGGTCGACCCTGCAGAGAGTCCTCAGACCTGCCCTCATTGTGCTGGCGATTGGGGCTTTGCTTGCACTGGGGGGTATCTCAGGCCACCTCACTTTATCGGGTGAGAGACTTAGACAGGCCTCCCAAAGAGTTCCCCAGGAGAGACTGAATCCCGGGGAGATAAAGAACGCTGCTGCGATCCCACCGCAGAAAGGTATCGTCAGCGGCCCCGGAGAAAAAGGGACGTTGCCCAGGGCGAATAAAGGGGCATCTACAGGACTCCCGGTAAACTCTCCTGATCAAGACCTGGCTCTAAAGGTTCCGGGACTTACAACAGACCGAGTTCAAGTCGACCAGAACGGACTGGGACCCAATACGTTTAACCAGGACTCAAGGGCGGGAAATCAACCCGGCACTCCCCCCCGTCAGGTGATGGTAAAACCCGGAGAGAGCCTGGAAGGCATAGCTTCCCGACATTACCCCGACCACTCTCAGATGGGCCTGCTGGCGATCCTGGTGGCAAACCGTAATGACATCAAGGACGATATGATCCATCCAGGGCAGACGCTGCATTTGCCGAAAGTGAAGCTGGCCGGCCAGATGATGCAGTTGGATGACAACCTGTTTTACACACCTTATGGGCGCTACTCCTCCCCGGAGAGCTTGAGGAACGACACCACCTGGCTCAAGAAAAAACAGGTACGGTTCCTGGTCATCCGCTCCCGGGATTCTCAAGGGAAGACTTTCCACCGGGTGGTTTTCGGGGGGTACATCCAGGAAATGGAGCTACAGGAAACTTTCCTCCAGATGAAAACCAAATTGAGGTCGGACTTTTGACCAAAAACAGGGACAGCCTCTTGTTTGATTTGTTTGCGGGGCATAGATGAGACGAAGACAGAAAAATATTTATTCTCTTTTAGACCGAATAGGCTTGGAACTCACCGGCGTGGCTCAGAGGGAGGGGATTAACCGGAATGAGGGGAGGAAGTCGCCGAAAGGGAGAGAGAAGGAGGCCACCGAGGGAGTGGCCCCGGAAGGTGCTAAAAGAATTGAGCCAGAGGTCCAACTTGAAGATAAAAAAGATAATTCTGGCGGCATGACCTCTTCCGATTTTACTGACAGAGAAGTCTGCCCCCAATGTGAAAAAACAGAACTGGTGCGGGTCCGCCGTAAGAGGTGGATGCGGCTGTTCCCGGGAAGCGAGCATTACCGCTGCCTCGAATGCGAAGCCAGATTTTTCTGGGTGTGGCGGTTGGAGATAGAACTCCCAAAAGAGAAAGATTAAGAACTGAACTATCCAAGCGTTTTTGCCCTAAAAGCCGAATGCTTGAGATGGACATTACCCTGTCACGCCTGAATAGGTATTTTTACTCGTATGAAAATAAGTATTTCTACCACAAGGCAGTGTGTGTTGTGAATGGCCTTAAATAGAAGGAGGTTTTTCGTTACCTTTCTCCCCCAGTATTATAGGCTGTCCCCCTTCCCCCTTTCGATAAGCAAGCCTATCTTATGTGGTAAGTAAATTTGTTGTCAAAAATTAAAACCGATATTACCCGAGATGCCCTCGACGAAAAAATTTGGCTTCGAGAAGAGGACCGTTTGGGAGATTTTACTCTGTCAAAAAAACTCAGCAAAAAAACTCCAAAACCTCGCTGGGCGGAACTAACTATGGATGTGTCATAATTTCGGCTATATTAATCATACCCTCCGTCAACTGATCGTGAGGCCGACCTTATTACCAATGGACTTTCGTGAAAATGTCTGATCAAGTCAGTCCGCCGCATTCCCTATTATCCTCGGGCAGCCAATACCCATCCCTGGTGGCCTTGCTGTGTACGACTGAGGCCATATATCTTGCCGGCCGATTTTCCCTCTTGAAAATAGACCTGAATGACGGGCTCCTTAACCAATGCGCTTCAATATCGAGCCCCTGGCTATTGCGGCAAGCGGCGCGGTCGAGGCATTTACGGCGTTTGGGCAGGTTAGATGTGCGGGAACTGGTGCAAGTGCCCTCCGGCAGATTGCTGGGGGTGACCCAAAAACGGATTATTAGCCTGGATCGCGGCGAAACAGAGTTTCGCACCGTCTTTCAGGTTTATGACGGCGGCAGGCCCAAGGGATTTGCCGTCACCCCCGGCGGCCATATTTTTGTAGGAGAGTATTGGGGCAATCCCCAGCGGCAACCATTGCGCATCTGGGCTAGCACTGATAATGGGGAAACTTGGGAGGTGGCTCACGTCTTGCCCGCAGGCCGTGCGAGGCATATCCATAACGTGGTCTGGGATCAGCACCGCGGGGGACTCTGGGTGCTAACGGGAGATGCTGATGGAGAATGCGCCTTGCTATTTACCAGTGATGAGTGCAAAACGATTACTGAGGTGGTTCGGGGGGGCCAGGCATTTCGTGCCTGCAATGTCTTTTGTCTCCCCGAAGGCTTATATTACGGAACGGATACGGAAAAAGTCCCTAACTGGTTTGTTTACGTGGATATTAACCGGGGCAAGGTCCATAAGATTCAACCGTTGCCAGGAAGTTGTTTTGAAGCAGCCGAGATGGGCGGGCGGTATTTCATTTCCACGGGGGTAGAGCCGAGTAAAGTAAACCATTACCCTAAAACCGTGCTCTGGTCATCGCAAGATTTGCACCTTTGGTCTGAGATAGTTGCGTTTGAAAAGGATTGGTGGCCGGGTGAGTACTTTGGGTTTGGCAATATAAAACTGCCATTTGTACAAGGAGATTGTCATTTCTTGGTGTTTTCCGCAATGGCAATAAAAAATTATGATCTGACTACTTTTTTATTTAAGCCACCTTTTTTATTTTAGTTTTCTAAATTTATTTAATTTATTATAGTAAATATACTTTCATATGAAATAGATATTAGCGGTAGAATGAATATGTTATAATAATAATGATTCAAATATTTGCCATTAATAATTTAGAAAAATATTATTGAGGACTCATTTGATCCCAAGGGCTATTATTTACAACGGCCATACTTCGCATGACTATCGGCAAGTCCGCCATGACATCCTGTACCATGCCGACACTTGGACCGCGACAGCCTGGACCGCTTCCTGACAAAACCAGTAGACGGTATAGACGCACACCTCCTTGTCGGCCATCGCCTTAACCATAGACTTAGCCTCGGCCAGGGCCTTTTTGAAGGGCATCGCCTGCCGATGTTGCACGGTCTCGATGCCGATCACTACACCCCGTTCGAAGGCCACCACGTTTTGACGAACCTGGGTAATCGCCACTTCATATGCCCACCGGACCATTTCTCGGCCTTGGCCGTAATCGCCGGCCAGTTATTCCTGAGCCAGTTCATCCCGACCAAGAGCAAGCATTCTTGAGGCTTTTCAACATGTGAATCACCTCCTTTCGTTAGAGAATTGCGCCTGAGGAGGGCCGTGCCAGCCCTCCCCCGTCATCAGAACGGTTGCTGGTTACTTCCGGTGCATTGAACGCAGCTCTCAGCCCATAAATTTATCGTCCAGTTCTACCGGACCAGTGGGATTATGGTTCCCATGACAGGGTTCCCTTACGTTCGTGCCACAGTAAGGACGGTAGGCGAATTTTTGGCTCAGGAGTCGCCTACAGCTCCACCCGATTTTTTTGGTTATCCCATAATGGCGGTTTTCCACTTCATGACAAAGAAGTATCAGGATCTTGCAATTGATCTGGATAAAATTTACAGGCGTAAGAAAAACATTTTATTCAGTGTTCAGATTCCAAATCTTAATCTTGGGACAATTGATTCAGACTTTCTTTGCAAAAGCCCTAAATTATGTTTCTTTTTCCTCACAGGACAGAGGAGATCCCAAAGGGCAACCGGTCTGGCAATTCTTGCCAGGAATCGGTTGTTCTCCTTCTAACTTCAGGGGAAAGGAGTTGACAATGCAAATGATAAGGACCTGGTTTTTATGGTGTTTAGTGCTCTTTTTCACCGGTTCCGCATTTGCCGGGACTTGGACCTCAAATGAGTTCGTCTACAAGCCCAGCACAGGCGCCAGGGGTGCGGGCGAAAAGAGCACCTTCGATGCCGGTATGGATCGCGTGGATGCTCGATTGGCCAAGGAGACTTGGGTCGGCGATCCTAATTACGGCTACACCCTACAGGATGCGATTACCTCTATTGGCGCCAATCAGGTTATTCTGAGGGTACCGCGCGGAACATATAATATTTCCGCCAGCCTCTCTATCCCGCCCAATATTACCCTTAAGGTCGAGCGCGGTGCAATTCTCACCGTTGCCACCACCAAAACCCTGACCATCAACGGCGATTTTGAGGCGGGCCTTTATCAGGTCTTCTCTTGCACTGGCACGGGGAAGGTAGTATTCGCCTGGAACAATACCAGTGTTAAAGAAATCTATCCTGAATGGTGGGGAGCGGTTTCTGATGACTCGACCGATTGCGCTCCGGCCATTAATGCAGCATTGACTGCGGCTCCTACCTTGGGCACCGCTATTGTTTTCAACGGTTACGTCTATAAGATCAACTCTACTCTCACCAAAACCAATTTCAGCAACCTGGTCCTTCGGGGCAAAACTTTGGGATTACCCAGAATCAAGGCCGGGGCCGCTTTCATCATGCTGGATTTGCTGGGAACCGCCTATAATTTCCGCATCGAAAACCTTTGCTTTGACGGTGATGATGTAGCTACCGGGGGTATCCGGCTGGGTCACGGAGCTACCTCTGTGAACATCGGTTGGGGGAAACTTAATAATCTTTACATTAAGAAAATCGCCGGCATCGGGCTGGAAGCCAATTTCATTGAGTGGAATGAAATGCGAAGGCTTCAGGTCGAGTATTGTACTGACTACGGTATAAAGTTCTCTGGCTCAGTACAAAACCATCTGGAAGCCTGGGTGGGAGACTCTAGAATAGACTTGGGTTTGGAAAGCGGTTCTAACGGCAACATTATTTACGGGATATTCGAGAATCACGCCGCCGTAACCGACTACCATTTACTGATTAAGGCATCCGTCGGCAACCAGATCACCGGCTGGTGGGAAAGTGTATACGCTCCGAACTATGCCCAGGTGAAAATCTTCAATTCGGCCCACAACAATACCATCCAAAAGGCTCTATTCTATTCCGTCAATACTGGTCGGGATTGGATTATCATCGGGGATGAGGCTGACGCCGCTCCCACCGGGCTAACTCATATCTCCGACTGTTATTTTAGTCCCGGGGTTAGTGGGGGTAAATATCATGTGAACATTGTCAAGGGCAACTCCGCCCGGATAGACAGAAACTGGTGTTCCAACCTTAGCGGTGAGATAGCCGTTTATGAAAATGACGCTAATACCACTGTCGCCAATACCTTCATCCCCCGCAAAGAAGATTCCTGGTTGGTCGCACCGGCAACCAACTACGCCATCAGCTTTAAAGATCATGAACGGGTTATTGACGTTTATGCCAACGCGGGCGAACTAACTCCTACGTTACCCGACCCGGCCAAGCACAAGGGGCTGCGAGTCATGGTGCGCAAATCGGACAATAGCGCCAATAAGGTGATTCTGTCCGCCGCGCCTTACTACATCTACGGTGCTGGGAGTACCGTCTTCCGGTTACTCTCCAGAAATGATTACGTGGAAGTCATTAGCAACGGCACAGTGTGGGAAGTGATAGGCTGTAGGGTAATGAAAACGGCCAGCGTCACCCCGGCGTCAGTGGCGGCCAACTCCACTTCGACCCAGACCTTTACCTTTTCGGGCATCTATGCTGACAACGTGACCCTGGTGCAACAACCGGCCCAGACCAGCGGCATCATTGCCGTGGCCTCCCGGGTCACAACCACGGATACGCTGGAAATCACCTTTGCCAACGTCACCAGCGGGGCCTTGACCCCGGCGGCGGGAAGTTACACCATCGCGGTGTTCAGGTAGCGAGATGATTTGCCTGGCTTAGAAACTTAGAGCGGCGGCTACCTGAGCGTGGCCTGAAAACCGGTACACCCGGCGGGGAAAGTCCTCCTGCCGGGTGCACCTGAGGGTCGCTCCGCCAATTATCGGCTCCTCAAATGTCCGCTTAACCTTCCTCTATCCCACAGCACTCAAACAAGCATAACCCTAGAAACCAGAAGGTGCTGGCCAGCCAGATGGTCCTGGAACTCGAGCTTTAGACCAGGTACCAGGGCATATTTTTTGCCTTAAATAGTCTGATGATCCCGCAGAGCATCGACCTTGATATCGGAAGCTTGGTTGGGGTCGGCTGTCCCAAGAGCTCCCAAGGCCCCATGGTTTGAGGCGAAGATCCAAAAAGGCAGAGGGGAAGCAGAGGCGGCTGGCATGCCAATATATGTTGAAGCCAGGATCAATCCCTTGATGCTTGAGGGTCGAAACAAGCCATGGTGAATCATCCACGGGCTGACCTGACTTGACAATTAACCCAGTAAGATGGTGTGCCTCCCTTGGTTACGGTCTTAACTCACCTGCAATCTTATCCTCTGAGTCCTCGGTCTGGCGCCAAAAATCATCATCCAGGCGAATGATATCGTCCTCTTCCAGGTAGGCGCCGGTTTGCACTTCAATGATGGATAGGGGTTCCGAACCGGGAGTCTCCAGCCGGTGGGCCGTATTCAACGGCACAAAGACGCTTTCGTTGGCGGCCACCCGGCGGAGTTCTCGGCCGATAGTCACCAGGGCGGTCCCCTGGACTACCACCCAGTGCTCGGCTCGCTGGTGGTGCATTTGCAAGCTTAAGCGTTTTCCCGGATCAACCACAATCAGCTTGACCTTATAGGCCGGTCCCGATTCCATGACCGTAAAGCGGCCCCAAGGCCGCTCCACGGTGACGGGCCACTCCGTTTCGACCATCTGACGGCGGCTCAGTTCCGCCACCAGGTCTTTCACCTCCTGCACCCGGCTCATGGGGCAAACCAGGGTAGCGTCCGGCGTATCCACCACCACCGTGTCCTGGAGGCCCAGGGTCGCGACGAGGCGATCCTGGGCCAGAATCAGGCAATCCCGGCTGTCCAGGTTCAGGGTGCGGCCCAGGGTGATGCTGCCTTGAGCATCTTTGGGAAATAGATCCCACAGGGCGCTCCAGGTGCCCACATCGCTCCATCCCATATCCACCGGCACCACCGCCACCTGCGTGGATCGCTCCATAAGGCCATGGTCCAGGGATATATTGGGAGCCCGCTGATAAGCTTCCGCCAGGGAAAGTGCGGCCCCCTGGCCGCGCACCTCTTCCAGCAGCGCCGCTACTTCCGGGAGATGGAGGGCGAAGCCATGCAGCAATGTCTTCCGGGTAAACATGAAGATGCCGCTGTTCCAATAGCAATCGCCTTCCTGCAAGAAGGCCTCCTGGTAGTGGCCATAGAGCACGATCACCGGTCACCGTTTCCCGACGGCTGCACCCAGCCGGTAAAGTTGTTCCACCAGCCGAAGTCAAGGGCCAGGAAGAGGGGCCAGGAGGGATTGTAATGGGGGTCGGAGGTCATTATTCTGATCCAGGGAGGCATGCGCCCTGAAGTGGAGCCGGGTTGATTTCCAGCAGGGGAAGATTCTGATCCGGGAAGGCCGGGTACTGGGGCAAACCGGGATTCCCAAATCCAGCGGCAGTCTCCGCGACATCGACGTGCTGGAGCCGGTGCACCAGGCGCTCCTGGCCCAGAAGGCCGTTAGCTGGATGGTAGGGAATTATGTGTTTCTGGACC
>Ga0351972_10381_pt1 | contig 11676 bp, 9 predicted proteins | sample TotcelHFGM3001N9_FD_206747 | JGI IMG/M metagenome (GOLD analysis project Ga0351972, IMG submission 206747) | Enriched cells from coal bed in the Powder River Basin, Montana, United States - Total cells FGM rep2 HSBNCT.FGM.300.1.N9 ...
CTGCGACGACGACATTCGAGGTGAGCGCCAGCCGCGCCCCCTCCAACTGAAACCCCGCCTGTTGGGTCTGCGCCTCAAGCGACTCCAGCGTTCGCCGATTTAGGCCCCAGATGTCCGGCGCATAGCTGATCGAGAGCTGTTTCAGGAACAGGCCGTAAGGCGCGTTTGGATTGGTCGTGAGCGGGCTCGGAGTCGGCTGGCCGGTGACGAGGTTGTAGGGGCTTGGGTAGAACTGGTTGAACAGCGACTGGTTGATGGCGCTGAGCGCGCGGTTGTTCGACTGAAGGTTCTGGCTTTCGGTGGCGAGGATCCCGACCTGAGGCAGGAGCACGCCGCGTTGCGCTTCGGCGTTGAAATACGCGACGCCAATCGCCGCCTCGGCCGCTTCGAGCGACGGATTATGTTCAAGCGACTCGCGCACGAGCGTATCGAGCGGCTTAGAGCGATAAAGCGCCCACCAATCCGCCGGAATGTCGCGTCCTTGAACGAAACGCTGGCCCAAACCAGGGGAAGCTGTCCCTTCCGGCGTGAAATGCGGCGCGTCCGGGCCAAGCGGCTGGACAAAATCAGGGCCGACCATGCAACCGGCGAGCGACGCGGCAAGCCACGCAAGAGTCGCGGCGCGCATCCACGCAAGAGTCGCGGCGCGCATCATTGACGCGGCGCCGGTTCTTTGCGTGCAGATGTCGCTCGTCTCGCCCATGCGCCAGATCTCAAACTCGAAGGCTCTCGTTGGCGCTGCCGCTCATGCGCTTTTCCACGAAGCGTTCAATCACGAAATGCAGCGTCGGGATAACGAAGAGGATCAAACCGGTCGCCACAAACAGTCCGCCGACGATGACGGTGCCGAGGCCGCGCTGAACGTCGCTGCCAACGCCTGTCGCCAGCGCCGCCGGGAGCATGCCCACCATCGGCACGGCCGACGTCATCAGCACGGAACGGAAACGCTCCGATGCGCCTTCAAGAACCTGATCGCGGAAGTTCGCCCGCTCATCGCCGATGATTTCGTCAGCCGCGTCGTCCGTGCCCAGCCGGCGCGCGCGCGCTGACGCGACATGCACCGCCGTGACGCGATTGAGATGCGACACCATGATGATGCCGTTTTGGACCGCGACGCCGAAGAGCGCCAAAAACCCCACGCCCGTTGCGACGTTCAACGTCTCTTGCGTCATGATCAGCGCGATGAGACCGCCGAACGCCGACAGCGGCACCACCCCGAGAATGAGCAGCGCGTTTCGCAGCTTGGCGAAGCCAATGTAAAGGATCAGCAGCATCAACAGCAGCACGACGCCGACAATGACCAAGAGCCGCGCCTGCGCGCGCTGTTGGTTTTCGAATTTTCCGCTCCAAACGACGCTATTCGCCTGCTTGTCGTACGAGACGGTCTCGGCGACCTTCTTTTGCGCCTCTGCGAGATATGAGCTGAGATCCCGGTCCGCATAGTCGAGGCGAACGGTCAGCACACGTTTCGTCTTCTCATGCGAGATGGCGCTTTCTCCGTTCTGCAACGAGATCTTTGATATCGCGGACAAGGGGATCTGCACGCCCGACGAGGCCTTCACAAGAAGATCGCTAAGCTCTTCCGGACTGCTGCGCGACTGAAGAGGAAAGCGCACCGTCATGTCGTAGCTGCGGTCGTTCACGTAGATCTGTCCGATCGAGGCGCCGCCGACTCCGATCTGGATCATATTCGATACGTCGGAAACATTAATGCCGTAGCGCGCGGCCGCGGCGCGATCGATATGGAAGGCGATCTGCGGAATCGGCGGCTCCTGCACGATAGACGTCTGAGTGGTGCCTTTCACCGCCTTCAACGCGGCGACGATTTCATTGCCGACGCGGCGCGTCTCCTTGAGGTCTTCACCGAAAATCTTGACCACCATTGCGCTGTGCGCGCCGCTGACCAGATCATTGACGTTGTCGATAATCGGCTGGCTCACGCCGACATCCATCCCTGGAAGCTGGCTGAGGCGGTTGGTCAGCTTGGTGATGAATTGCTCTTTCGTCTCGCGTCCGGGCCATGAGTCGTAGGGGTTCAGTCCAACGGGCGCTTCAATATGGCTCGTGGTCCAGGGGTCTGTGCGATCGTCGTTCCGGCCGATCTGAGTGATGACGTAGGAGACCTCCGGAAACTCCATCACGGCGCGACGTAAATCGCTCGCCATATCGGACGCTTTTTCGAAGGATATGCCGCTCGGCAGCTGCACTTGCAGCCAAAGCGAGCCTTCATCGAGATTGGGAAGAAAGTCGCGTCCGACCGCGCCGCCGGCCATGACGACTCCCCAAACCCCGACCGCTGTCGTGACATAGACGATCGCCGGTCGCTCCAAGCAGCGATAGAGCAGTTGCTTGTAGCGCGCCTCCATCCATTCCAGCACGCGGTTGTGAAAGGGTTTCGATGGATAGCGCAACGCCATATAGGCAAGGCTCGGCACGAGCATCAGTGTGCAGAGGAGCGCGCCGATCAGAGCGTAGGCGATCGTATAGGCGACTGGCGCGAAAAGCCGCGCCTCGACGCGCTCCAGTCCCAAAAGCGGCACGTAACTGGCGATGATAATGACCGTGGCGAAAAAGATCGGCCGCACCACCTGGCCGACGACAAACTGAACGTCACCGACCCGCAGCTCGCGGTCCGGGTTGTGCTCCCGTAGCCGGAGAATCGACTCGGTTACGATGATCGCGCCGTCGACGATAATGCCGAAGTCGATCGACCCGAGGGACAGAAGATTGGCCGGCAGCTTGGTGATATTCATCAGGATGAAAGCGAAGGCCAAGGACAGCGGAATTGTCGCGGCCACGACCAGCGAGCTCCGCGGGCTGCCGAGAAAAAGCATCAACACAACGACGACGAGGACGATGCCTTCCGTCACGGTGTGCGCGACCTTGGAGACCGTGAGCTGAACGAGCTCATTGCGGTCCATGTAGGGAACGATCTTCACCTCTTGCGGCGCAAGTTGCGCATTGAGTTCATCAATTCGGTCGTGCAGCGCCTTCAAAACGACCGTGGCGTTCTCGCCTTTCAGCATCTGCACGACGCCCTGAATGGCGTTCGAGTTGTAATCCTTGCCCAGCATGCCCTCGCGTTCCTGGGCGCTGTAGCGCGGCGTCCCGACGTCGCGGGTCAACACAGGGACGCCGCCATGCTCGGCGATGACAATATTTCCAAGATCCTCTTTGGTGCGGACGAGGCCAATGCTGCGAATGACATAAGCCTGTTCGCCGCGCGTGATGCGGCTGCCGCCGGCGCTGGCGCTGTTTGCAGCGATGGAGTTGGTGACGTCCGTCAGTCCGAGCCCGTAGCGCTGCATCGCGACCGGATCGAGCTGGAGCTGAAACTGACGCGTGACGCCGCCGAAATTGGCGACGCTGGCCACGCCGGGGACCTGGTTCAGCGCCGGAATCACAATCCAGCGCTGGGTTTCCGACAGTTCTTCGACATTTTTGGCGTCGGACTCGAGCGTGTATCTGAGAATTTCTCCCGTCGGACCCGTGAGCGGGCCAAGCGCCGGCTGAATGTTGGGAGGAAGCGACACCTGCGCGATGCGCTCCAACACGCGTTGGCGCGCCCAATAGTCCTCGACGCCGTCCTTGAACACCATGGTGATGAGCGACAACGCGAAGGTGCTTGTCGAACGGATGGTGAGCAAGCCTGGCGTGCTCGCCAGCACACGTTCCAGGGGAACGGTGATCTGCTGTTCCACTTCCTCGGCGGCAAGGCCCGTGGCCTTGGTGGTGACGAGCACCGTCACGTCGCCGATTTCGGGATAGGCTTCGATCTTGAGCTGTGTCCACGAATAGACGCCGCCGGCGAAAATGATCGCCGTCGCCAATATCACGCCAGCGCGGTTCTTGAGGCAAAACTCGACGATGCGCTCAATCATTCAAGAGCACCCCGCCCCGCACGACGATCCGCTGGCCGGCGGTGAGGCCGACGACGACGGCGCCGCCGTTGATGTCGGCTTCGGGATCGACGGGCCGGCGCTCGAAGGTCCAAGGCGCGACCTCGACGAAAACATTCGACGCGTCGTTGACCATCATCAGAGCGGAAGGGGGAACAACCACACGCTGCGACGGCGGCGAGAAGAAGCGCACGGTCGCAAACATGTTCAATTTGAACATGCCGTTCGGGTTATCGAAAGCGATGCGCACTTTGTTGCGGCGCGTGTCAGCCTCGAGCAATTGGCTGATAATTTCGACTTTTCCCGCGAATACTTCGTGCGGATAGGCGACAAGCGAGACTTCGACCCTTTCCCCCTTCTGCACAAAGGAGAGATCTTTCTCCTGGACGCTTGCAGTGACCCATACGCGATCGAGATTGGAGATGGTCATCATCGGCGACGTGGTGTTGTCGATGAAGTCGCCGGGCGCCGTATCAAGCGCCGTGATGGTGCCGTCGATCGGCGCATTGAGGGTGATTTTACGCTGGCCCGTGAGCTTGCTGTTGTCGCCAATCACGTCGAGCCGGGCTTCGGCGCGCTTCAGTTCCGACGTCGCCTGCAGAAAGTCATTCTGCGCTTGTTCCAGGTCTCTAAGCGCGAGACCGCCCGCCTTGTTCAGACCCGTAGCCCGATCGAGCGCGCTTTTGGTCAGCTTCGCGGTGGCTCGGGCCTTTTCAGCGTCGGCCACCGCCTGCGCCAAATCGCCTGAATCAATGGTCGCCAGCGGCTGGCCCTTCTTGACGTTGTCGCCCAGTTCGACGTTGAGCTCGCCAACCCGTCCATTGACGGGCGCCAATACTCTCACCGTCCGCGCCGGATCGGCTTCGACCGCGCCGGGGACAATGCGGCTCAGGCTAACGTTCCGGATCTCGACCGGGGCGACGGCGATGTGACTCCGGTAGGGCGAACCCTCGGGAATGAAGATCGCTTTACCCTTGCGCACGAGGGGCGGCGCGCGTCGCCCTTCTTGCGTCTGCCTGGTCTCCTGGCGGGAGAAACTCTTCTCCGGAACGAAACGATAAATGAGGGCGCCGATCAGGACCAATGCGCCGACCGTCGCGGCGCTGAAGATTTGACGCCGGCTCAGGGAAAAACGGTTCATGCGTCCCAGCGCTCGCTTCAAGTCCAGTTTGCCGCTCCATACACTCATACTCCAGGGCCCGCCGTTTATTCGCAAGGGAAGTGAAACAGTCAACGCGCTCTGCTTCACGTTCTAGCTTAAGGCCAGCGAACTGCGACTGAATGGTGACAGCCCGCGTTTCCAAATGACTTAGATGCTACTGGTTTGTTTCTGGAATATTGCTAGAGCGCCAGCGGCCTAATTTGGAGATTGTCTCTTGCGCGCTGACGCGGCTCGATCACGCGGTCCTCGCGTCATTGATGTGCGCGCGCCGCGCCCGGCATTGCGCCGCGTCGGTTTTGGCTGGACGCCAACATGCGCTCAGAAGCCGCGCGCGCCGCGTCCCCGCAGGAACTGACGCGGAGACGCCGGCGCGCGCCCCGGGAAACAGGCGATTATACGCACGCTTAGGCGTGGTCAAAAAAAAGGCGAGACGGCCAGCGTCTCGCCCTAGACATACGCCGCGAAATTCGGTCCGATCAATGAGACCAAGCCGCAGCCCACGACAACTGTTGTGATTGCCGCAATGTTCAGATCAATGGTTCTTCCTAGCCTTCGGCGCAGCCGCGCTCCACTTGTGGAAAATACCTAGACGATAAGGGGTTAGACGAGACTAAAGACGCGCTTCCGCCATCCGGGTCGTCAAACCCCTCGCGCAGCGCTCGTGAAGTAGAACTCGGCGGCTAGGAGACGATCGGCTATAAGGGCTGGATCAGATCCCACAGCAGTAACGCCGCGCTGACCGACACGACATTTCAAGAGGAACATCGTGAGGATTTCGTTGAGAAGCACTCGTCTGGCGAATTCAGCGGCGCGCCGCCGCCGCAACCCCTGTCAAAGCCTGTGCGCCGGGTTCGGCAGAGGAGCCCTTGCCGTTGCTGTTTTGGCCGCTGCGCTTTCCAGCGTCGCCGATGCGAAGCAGAAGTATGCGGCGCCTCCGCCAGTCCCGGCGGGTGCAGAGACGGCGCCGCCTTTGGATCAATGCGGCCACCCGATCGTCACGGACAACGTCGGAAAACCTTATATAGATCCTGTCTGCATCGCCCTCTCCGATCACCTGCAACCCCCGCTCTATATTCCCCGGCCTGAATGCAACAGGGGCGTGGAGCCTTATGATTCGAGTTGCTTCTTTGAGCGACTCTATACGGTGATGACGGCGTCGCCGGGTCCTCGGCCTCTCAATACGCCGCCTGCTCCATATCCCTTCAAGTAACTTGAGCGCTTCACGCCGGGCGACGCTCTCATCCCCCGCCCGCACTGCCTCTGCGTAAGGCGCAGCGGCGGAAGAGAATCGACGCCATTTCGCCGCGATTCAGGCGCATGCATAAAATCTCCGCCCTATACCGAAGGTGGGATTCCACGCATGCACGACCTCATCATTCCGCCGGAGCCGCCACAGCCGAAAAGACACGGCCCGCCAGCAAAACTGCCGGTGGAGATCGTCATCGACCGCCGCGGCGCTCGGCCGGTCCGCTATGGTCTGATCGCCGCGTTGATCGGGCTTGCCGGACTTGCGGCCACGCATTTTTATGCGCCCGACCGTTCCAAGGACGCGACAGTTCAGAAGGCTGAGGCGCAGGCGCCGCAGCAGGTCACGATCCCGGTGTTGGACGAAGCGTCGAAGCGTCGGATCGCTGCTCTTCAAGATCAAGTGCACGAGCTGCGCGCGAAATTGGACGCCGTGGAGAAACGACAAGAGGCCGACCGTGCTCGCGCGCAGCCCGCCAGTCCCCCTCCGCCCGCGATCGAAAACCAAGCTGCCGCCGTCGCCGCGAAAGCCGCGCCCGCGATGCGTTTGCCCGAAAAGGGGCAGGCCAAAGTCGCGCGCGCCGCCGGGAACGAAAACGCTAAAGTCGACATGACGCCCGTCCAGACGATTGCGCCGGCTTCGAAAGTCGTTAGCGGCTACAGGGTGCGCGACGTTTATCAAGGCGCCGCACTTATTGAATCGGACAGGGGCATGATCGGCGTCGAACCCGGCGAAGTGGTGCCGGGCGTTGGTCGGGTGATCGCCATTCAGGAACGCGGCGGTCGTTGGGTGGTCGTCACGGAGAGCGGAGAAATTCTCGGGAATGCGCGCGGACAGTCGCGCGCCGCGGCTCCGCGTCAGCGCCAATTCGCGCGAGAACTCGACGGCTTTGAGCCCGGCCCCTTCGAACCGCCGATGTTTCCTCGCTACTGATCATCGGCGCGCGCTCCGGCGAACGCGCAGTTTCTCGCAGTGCTCGCGCCGCGTTGCTTGCGAGCCTCCGATGCGATCGCACTCAGTCGTTGCGACGCGCCGGCAAGAGGCGAAGCGTTTCGAACGGTCCCCAGGCGAATTTGCCATTGTCGACGGCGAAATCGCCGTCGATGACATATTCGACGACGAGTTCAGAAATCTTCCGCCACTCTTCTGGCGTAGGCGCCTCCCAAATCGCTTCAGGCGTTCGCTCGTTATTGGAGAGAGCGAAGATCGCTTGAGTGATTGCAGGATGGGTTTGCCGGTTGACGCTCCATCCGACCGGCGGCGGGATGCAAGAGCATATTCGATTGTTCATCGTCGCCTCTCGGGCTCGTTTCGCCCGGCGCGAGGCGCGCCGTATTGAATGTTAGCATAGAATGCGGCGGGCTGGAGAGATCTTCGCCGATAATTTCGCTTGTCAATGACAGCGGCGCCTTGTCTGATGCGCGGGGCTTTGGATCTATTCGGGAGCGCCCGCGGCGGAGTCCGACGACCGGAGGACGGCCATGAACGCTGCCCCTATGCGGTCTCAGGCGCATCTCCTGCGAGGTGTTACATGCGAAGGCTATCAGTGATCGCAGCGACGTGCGTGGCCTTGAGTTTGATCTCTGAGAGCGCCGTCGCAGGGGCGATGAGCGCCAATAATTTCGGGCTTCCCTCGAAAGACGTCGCGCTCAAGTGCGCGCCGCTGAACTATTCCGTACATTGCTCGATCTCTATGAGAGCCAATCCGCAATATAGTTCTTATTGCTTCTATGTCGCGGCGGGCCAATCCTATCCTATGAAGACTGACCACCGCTTTGGATTCTACAACAATATCATTAGCATCCATGTCAATGACAGCTCCCCCGTAACCGCTCAGCTAAGGGATCTAAGAACGGGCGCCCGTGCGCGATGTTTTGAGGCCGGGTGATCGGCGCAGTTGCTTCGCGCCGGCGCCGCCGTCCCTTCGCTCGTGAGGCGCCATCCAAGAGCCGCGGCGCAGGGAAGCGGGACATGAGAATCGCGGCGCGTCTCCCCATCAACTCGGTCCTGCCGACTTGTTTTAACCTGTTGCTCTCCTTCCGGCGCGACGCTGGCTAAGGCGTCACTTCGCCCTAGCTGAGATTGGGCGGCGCGTTCGGGGGTGGGGCATGTCAAAAACTCTGTTCACTTCATTGTCGAAATTCGCCGCGCTCGCGCTCCTTCTCGCCTCCTTCGCTGCACCAGCGTTGGCGCAGCCATTAAATGTTTTAATCTTTGGCGATAGCCTCACATCTGGATTCGACCTTCCCGAGGCGCAGGGATTTCCGGCTCAACTCAAACACCGGCTGCTCGCCGACGGCTATAACGTTGTCGTCTGGAACGGCTCCAACCCCGGCGACACCAGCGCCGACGGCTACTCGCGCATTAACCAGGCGCTGCAATACAATCCAGATCTCGTCCTTGTGGAGTTCGGCGCCAACGACATGCTGGATCATACCGATCCGCGCGTCACCTACCGCTATCTCGACGCGATCATCCGTATCTGCAAGGCGCGCGGCGCGCGCGTGATCCTTGCCGGCATGCTCTCGCTGCCGAAGAACGGGCCAAACTATATCGTCGGGTTCAACAACATCTATCCGACTCTCGCGCACAGCAATCGCGTGCCGCTCTATACTTTCATGCTGGCCGGAGTCTACGGCCACCCGGCGCTCATGCAGAGCGACAACGAGCACCCGAATGCGCTTGGCACCGCGGTCATGGTGGCCGGCATCGCGCCGCTGATCGAGGCGAATCTGCGCAGGGTCCGCGTCGCCTCGCCGACGCCCTATAGTCCCGACGCTCCGCTATTATCGCAGCGATAAAGCCAGCGATTGCGCGCGGACGGAGGCGACGATGCGGATATCATTTCGGTTAGCGATTCTTCTGCCCTTTACGCCGGTGCTTGTTTCCCCGACGTCGGCGCAGGCCACGGCCGCGGACATTGTCGCCGCGCATATTCGGAGCCAGGGATACCCTTGCGATTCGGCGCAAGCCGCAAAGCGCGACCCCCGTGCGTCCAAACCGGACGAGCAGGTCTGGCTGCTGACCTGCACGAACGCTCGCTATCGCGTGCGATTGGTCCCCGACATGGCCGCGGCGGTCGAGCAGATTCATTGAGGTGACGCCGATAGCAGGTCGGCGCCGGCCGCCTCTCGCGAAGAAAAGCCCTTTGGATTTGTGGTCGCCGGCGGGCGGCTCGCGCGCGATTTGGCCTCAGGGCACGGCGCGACGCCAAAAAGGCGTTCTCTTGCCATTGCGCCGGGGCTTTGGCATATGTCCTTTGCGCGCCGCGGCATGATTGCGGGCGCATGGAGACGTGGCCGAGAGGCTGAAGGCGACGGTTTGCTAAATCGTTATAGGGGAAACCCTATCGTGGGTTCGAATCCCACCGTCTCCGCCAATCCAGATTTTGCTCAGCCGCCTCCGCGCATCGGCGGCTCAAGCAGGCATCGATTCGCGCCCGTGTCGCTCCGCCGACGAACGAGCGCTTCCCTCTCCGCCGCGACATCGACGTGACGCTCACGCGATCGCGAGATAGGCGCTAAACGCGGCGATCGTGAGCAGCAGCACGGCGAGGAAATACAGGCTGACGCTCGTCGCGCGCGCCGTATAGGGCTCGTCGCGCGCGAGCAATCGTGCGGTATGGATAAAACGGATCGTCGAAACGACGATCAGCATGACGCCTGCGCCGATGAGCGCCTCGCCGCCGTAGCGTCCCGCCGGATAATCCAAACGATGGATGTGCGGTCGTATGGCGTCGACGGTCACCGCGCCGGCGATGGTCAACAGGAAGAGATTGAATCGCTCAATGACGAAGCCGAGAGCGATGACCGCAATGCCTGTCCGCACCCAAGCGAGGAAGGTCCGCTCATTGGCCGCGATATTGGTGTAATCGCGAATCATGCCCCTCTCCTCCGCACGAGCGCCAACCCGGCGCGTCATTGCCGCAGGGCCGGCGAATGCCTATAACATTGCCAAACGCGGCGCGAGCGCCGCCCCATTCCTCTTTATGCGAGACGACATGCCCTGGAGCGATCAAGGCGGGCCGCGCAATCAAAACAACAATCCGTGGGGTCAGCCCGGAGGTCCCTGGGGACAGGGCTCCGGCGGGCAGCCGCCGGACCTCGAAGAGATGCTGCGCCGTAGCCAGGAAGGCTTGAAAAAGGTTCTGCCGAGCGGATTCGGCGGACGCGGGCTCGCGATACTCGTGCTGGTCGCCGTGCTCGCATGGCTGCTCTCCGGGCTTTACACCGTCGGACCCAACGAGATCGGCCTCAACCTGATCTTCGGCAAATATATGGGAAAGACTCAGGCGGGCCTGAACTACAATCTTCCGGGTCCGATTGGATCCGTTGTCAAGCTAGCGGTTACCGACCGTAACATCACCGACGTCGGTTTCCGCGAAGAGCCGAACGTCGTCTCAGACGGGCGCCGCCGTGGGTCGGTCTCCGCGCCTCGAGGGCCGGAAGCGCCCGAGGAAAGCCTGATGCTAACCGGCGACGAGAACATCGCCGACGTCAAGTTTCGCGTCATCTGGCAAATTGATCCGGCGAAGCCGGAAGATTACGCCTTCAATGTCGCCAATCAGCCAGGAACCGTGAAGGCCGTGGCCGAAAGCGCCATGCGCGAGATCGTCGGCCAGACGCAAATTCAAAAGATTCTGACCGCGGATCGCAAGTTGATCGAGCCCGCCAGTCAGGCGTTGATGCAGAGAGTGCTCGACGACTATCACGCCGGGGTGCTGGTGCTTCAGGTGCTCTTGCTTTCGGTCGATCCGCCGCAGCAGGTGATCGCGGCTTTTCGCGACGTGACGGCCGCCCAGCAGGATTTGCAGCGTCTCGGCAACGAGGCGGAAGCTTACGCCAATCGTGTCGTTCCGGAAGCGCGCGGCGGGGCGGCCCGCATTCTGCAGGAGGCCGAGGCCTACCGCGAACAGATCGTCGCAGAGGCGCGCGGCCAGGCGTCGCGTTTTGAGCAGATTTACGCTCAATATAAAAACGCGCCCACGATCACCCGCCAGCGTCTCTATCTTGAAACCATGGAGCGCGTGCTGGGCGGCTCGGAGAAAATCATTCTCGACGATCCGTCGAAAGCCGGCGGCGGCGTGACGCCCTTCGTGCCCCTGCCGCTTTCGGCCACGGCCTTCTCTTCGCGCTCGCCGTCGCGCTGCTTATCGGCGTCATCGCCGTCGGCGGAGCCCTCTTCACCGTATCCCAAACCGAACAAGCGGTGGTGCTGCGGTTTGGCGAACCCGTGCCCGGCCGAGGACTGATCACCGAGCCCGGCCTCCACTTCAAATTTCCGCTTGTCGAAAATGTCGTCACCTTCGACAACCGCATTCTCGACGTTGAGAGCCCGAATCTGGAAGTTCTCGCCGCCGACAATCAGCG
>Ga0351972_10390_pt1 | contig 11593 bp, 3 predicted proteins | sample TotcelHFGM3001N9_FD_206747 | JGI IMG/M metagenome (GOLD analysis project Ga0351972, IMG submission 206747) | Enriched cells from coal bed in the Powder River Basin, Montana, United States - Total cells FGM rep2 HSBNCT.FGM.300.1.N9 ...
CGATGCGGAGCGATTGCAGCCCTTCGCCGCCGGACGCCGCGACCCACGGATAACCCTCCGGATCATCGACCAGCAGCGAGTGCTTGCGGTACCAGGCGACGTCGTCGGGGCCGACGTGGATGTCCAACTCGGCACCCGGGGCACCGGCTCGCGGATACTCGACCCACAAGGTCCCGTTCGCTGCTCGGCGATTGCCCGGCGCGCCCAGATTGATCCCCACCCGCGCGATCCGTCCGCTCCCGAGTCCGTCGGGATTGGCGGTCCAGACGTCCATGTGAGGCATGTGGATCAGGGCCAGCGATGTCTGTTGATGATAGGAACAGGTACAGGTGCGGGTATAGTCGGGCGCGTTCAAAACGCCGTTGGCGGCGATCAGGTTGTTGGTACAGCCGGAGCGGAAGCCGCCGAAGGTCCCGGTGCCGCCGTCGGATTCCAGGTCGGCAAAGCCGGCCGCTCCGGATCGGAACAGCAGCAGGTGCTGGCTGGCGTTGATCGTGTTACAGCCGTAGGTCCGCCAGTACGACCAAGGGGTCTGCTCGTCGGTCAGCGGATGACGCCGCAGACGGTCTTCGCCGGTCAGCAGATCCAGCCCCTGATTGGCGCCGTCCCGGCCGGCGATGGCCAGGATCACCGTCTGGTCATGCAGTGCCAGCGGGCCGGAGTAACGCAGGGCGCGCTGCCACAGGAGCGATCCGTCGCTGCCCCGCAAGGCGCTGATGCGGCTGTTCGGCTCGTCAGGCAGATCGCGCAGCCCGCCGCGGCGTCCCGCTTGAAGCAGCACGTCGTGCGTTTCGGAATAGCCCAGCCAGGTTCCGAACACCCCCTCGTGGCTCTGCCACCGCGGCTGGCCTGTATGCGCATCGAGGGCCAGGATCGTGGGATGGTCCGGCTGCTGGCCCCGCCGCACAAGCGACTCCATCGCTTGATCCGAGAGGCCGTCGATCAGAAACAGCTGGCCGGCAGAGGTGACAATGGTGTTGTGGCGGAAGCCGATTTCCGCGTCGCGGGTCCAGAGGACCTTGCCCGTGTGGCGGTCCAGCACGACCAGGCGGCGGCTGGAGGTGGCGTTCCAGTCGCGGCCCTTGATATCGGCCATCCGCGGAAAATGACGTCCCAGTCCGGCCTCGCCGAACACGTGCGGTTCGACGGTGGTAATCAGCAGGTTGTCCCAAGCGCTGATGTGTCCCCAGTCGGCCGTATCGCGGTCTTCGGCGGCGACAGGAAGCGGGAACTCGTCCCGCGTCTGGCCGTCTTGCGGGTCCAACCGGTAGATGCGAGTTCGGTAGCGCACATAGATCGCATCGGGCAGCGAGACAAAAGGACTGCCGATGTAGTTGGCTCCCAGCCCGTCGCGGGAATGCATGAACACACTGCGACCCTGGCGGTATTGGGCCTCGAATTCCAGGTCGGTAAACGGATGCCCGAGGCCGGGGAAGGACGCCTGCCACAACGGGCGGCCGGTGTACACGTCGCGGGCGGTGAGCGTATCGACACCCGGCAGGATGATTCGCCCCGCGACTACGTGGGGAATCGGTCCGTGCCCGTGCCGCGGCAGGATGGCATCATTGCTCGGCCCCCCGAACCAGAGGATACCCAGCGGCAGACGCACCGTCGCATCGCGCGAGAAGACCGTGTTGGCGGAATCGGAGTATTGGTGCGTCCAGTCGTCGGTGTCGGGAATCGCTCCATCGCGCGCCAGCAGCAAGCGGTCGTGCTCGAGCATCACGCGGCCGTTGGCCGGCGAAAACCGCTCCAGCGCGGTCCGCACCGCGCTGCTGCCCGGTTCCCGAGGATCGACGTTCAAGACGGCTCGGCCGCCGTACGGGCGAAGCATGGCGTAGATGCTCGCCAGGCATTCCAGCGAATTGTCAGATTCCGCCGTGGCCGTGGCCAAGCCGAGCGCCGCTGGGTTCTCCACCACGATCAGCGACGAGATGTAAGGGGGATACTGCTCCTGAAGGCCGCCCGGTGCGCGGGGCAGCAGGGCGATGCGGGTTCCGTACAGACCGGCATCGTCAAACCGTCGCCGCAGCGCCGCGATCTTCGCCGCATCCGCATCGATTCCGACCAGCTGCAAGTCGCTGCGAACCGCCAGTTGCTCCAACAGCAGGCCGTCGCCGACGCCAACGACCAGGGCGTACCCCTCCCGCACGCCGGTCGCTGCGAGGATCGCTTCCGCATGTTGCCCGGCGGCATCCGCGGTTGGGGGCACGTCGGTTGGGGTCACGGCCGTTGGAGTCACCGCCCGGCTCGACGCTTCGTGCCGCGTCGGCCTCTGGCTGGTGGCCGCGCCGAAACAGTACAGCGTTCCGTTGTCGGTCGTCATGATCAGCCGGTTGCGGGCGGCCAGGATGGAATAGACCGGGCTGTCCAGCTGGTCCTGCAATTGGCGGGCTCGGGCTTGCAGCGTCTCGTCCTCCAGCTTGCCCGTGCCCGCTTCGCCGCCGTCGCTCAACCGGTACTTGCGGCCGTGGTTGTAATAGAACTCGCCGTCGGTGCTCACCTGGTACCCGCCGTGGGGTTTGGACTGGAGATTGATATGCACCAACTCGCCGGTCTGTCGGTCCAACAGGGCCGGCGGCGTGCGGCCTCCGGAGACGACCAGGTGGTCGCCGGCGGCCGCCAGATAGCCTTGCGGCGCCAGCCCGGCAAAAGCATAAGCGCCGCCATGCGGCTGTGCCAACCAGTTGGTGCCGTCCCCGGTATTGGCCCACACCACTTGGCCCGTATCCGCGCGCAACGCATAGACAAAGGTGCCGTGCATCGGCCAGATCCCGGCCCCGAAATAGACGATGCCGTCCAGGATCACCGGGCCGCCCCGGGCCGGCCACATGCTGATCACCCGCTCGTTGCCCAGCACACGCTGCGCCGCGGGCGCAGCGCAAAACCTCCACAGGCATTGGCCCGTCTCCGCGTCCAGGCAAACCAGGTGGCCGTCGTCAGAGACAACGTACACGCGGCCTTCCGCCGCCGCCGGCGCTAATCTCAGCGGGCCGTCGGCGTAGTAACGCCACGCCTCGTCGCCGCTGTCCACGTGGTAGGCGGTCAGGCGATCGGTCACCATCGAGGCCAGATAGAGCTTGTCGCCCAGCACCACCGGCGCATAGGAACGATCGAATTGCAGCTTGTCGCCGTCGTCGGGCTGAGGCTGCCACGCCGGCCGCGGCGCCGGCAAGTGCCGCACCCAGTGCAACTGCAGCGTCTCGGGCAACTGGGTCCGCACCGTCCCCTGCCGCCCCGCGTCACCGCCCCACATCGGCCAGTCTTCCGCCGAAAGCTCCGCCCGTGGAGCCAATAGCAACCAGAGACAGACCACGTGAATCGTGCTGCGAAGCATCGCGTTCTCCTTCTATCAAATGCTCGTCGACGTACCCCTGCGTTTCGAAAGGAAGGTCGTAGCCCGCAGGAAGCCCGCACGGTCAAAGCCGGATTGTCTTCGATCGCACGGCGACTGGAAAGAGGGCCGCAGGCGGTATGTGTCGGGCGGTGTGTGTCGGGTACCGGCGGTGTGGTGGCTGCTCCATCGGGAATCGGGGCCTGTGCCAGTTGACGCGAGTGCGTCGCAACTGGTATTGTGGGCGGTTGGATCGAATCGAATGGCAGCCAGGAGTAATCGCGTAGACGGGGTCGAAAAGGGATTTGACCGCGTGCTGCGAGGCACGGCAGACGCGACGTTGCCTTGGTCGATCTGGGGCAGTTCTTACCCATTCCAATCTTTCCCGATAAGGGTGTTCGCAGGCGTCCGTAACCTGCCACACGTTGCCCAATCATGCCGCCCAAAAGATGTTTCCGCCGCAGCCGATTTGTTCTGCCGACGTTAATTGCCGCAGTCGCATGCTTTGCCCAGGGGGTGAAGGCCGATCCGGTACAGGAGCGGGCACCGGTCCAGTGGCCGCAGTACCGCGCCGATGCGGAACGCAGCGGTTTCGTCGCTGACGAGTTTGGCGGCCCCTTGGTGCTGGAATGGGTTTACCAGCCGCGCCAAGTCCCGGTGCGGGCGTGGCTCGGCGAGGATACTCGCATGTCGTTTGACCAGTCGCACCACCCGCTGGTTGTCAGTGACGGCATGGTCTTGTTGGTCAGTTCTGCCGAGTGCAGCATCATCGCGCTCGACGCGCGGACGGCAGCGGAACGATGGCGTTACATCACCGATGCGCCCGTCCGGTTCGCGCCTGCGCTGGGGGAGGGGCGGGTGTTTGCCGTCAGCGACGACGGGCGCCTGTACGTGCTGGACGCCGCTACCGGACGTCTCCTCCGGCGGGTCGATCCGGCGCCGCGGCAGGATATGGTGTTGGGCAATCGTCGGATGATCTCGCGTTGGCCGGCACGCGGGGGCCCGGTGGTCCGCGACGGGATCGTGTACTTTGGCGCAGGCATTTGGCCGTCCGAGGGAGTTGTCCTCTCCGCCCTCGACGCCGCGTCCGGCGAACTCGTCTGGCGCAACGACGCGTCGGGAGGGCTCGAGTGGGACCAACCGCACGGCGGGGCTCGCGCCGAAAGCGGTGTCGCCGCGCAAGGCTATCTCGTCGCCACGGCGGAAAACCTGTTGGTTCCGACCGGGCGCGGGGTGCCGGCAGCCTTCGATCGCCAGACAGGGGAACTCAAGTATTTTCACCTACAGCGTTACGGCAAGCCGACGGGCGGGGCGAGCGTCGTGGCCGCCGAGGAGTTTTTCTTCAACGGCGGGCATCTCTTTGCCGAAGCCACCGGATTGTCGGCGGGCCAGGTGATGGAACGCGACCTGATCGTGGCCGCTCCCGACCGGGTGCTTTATTCCGACGGCCGCAAGGTTCACGCGATCGGTTGGGCCAAGAGCGCCGCGGTCGATCGCCGGGGGAATGCGGCAAGTGCGCGGGAGTTTTATCCTCTTCCGCTGGGCGCGGGCGGCGAGGACCGGTCGGTTGCGGGAGCGATCGGCGGCGGGTTGCGTTTGGACGGTACCGCGGCCCTTGTGGCGTGCGATGCGCCGTGGGCGGGACAACCCAATACCTTCGCCGCCTGGCTGCGGGTGCCCCAGGACCTGCCTGACCATCAGCGGATCGGAATCGTCGCCGGCAACTATCCCGAGGCAGGGTCCGTGAATTGGGAGGTGCAAACCGGCGGCCGCCCGCGAATCCACTGGAATCGGGGCCAAGTTGACTGGATCGTTAATGTCGACGTGCGCAGCGGCCAATGGCTGCACTATGCGTTTGTCCGCGACGCAGCGCAAGGCCGGATCCTCTTTTATCTGGACGGCCAGCTGGTTGCCACGCATGACAAGGCGGGCGACGACGTGTCCCCGCAAACCGCCTCCTACATCGGCGGAGACAAACGCGGCCCGTCGTCGCCGTGGTTCTCCGGAGCCCTGGACGACGTGCGGGTGTACGACCGGCCGCTGAGCGCCGAAGAGATCGCCGTTTTATCCCGTCGGGGCCGGGCCGAACGGACGCCCTTGGCAGGTCTGGTTTTCCATCTTCCGCTGGACGAACAGCCGGCGACCCCGGGGGGGCGTTTCAGCGATGCCTCCCCAAGCGGGAACCACGGGAAGCTGCTGGCGCCGTCCAGTCTTGACGCGCCCCACGAGGTGCATGGCATGATCGCCGTGGGCGATACCCTGGTCCTGGGCGGGCCCGACGTGGTCTCGGCGCTCGATCTGCAAGCGGCATCGCCCGAGCACGTGGTCACGTGGCGCGCCGCGGTGGATGGTGCGGCGAGCGGACTGGCCTGGGCAGCCGGAAGGCTCTATGTGAGTACGGACCAGGGCACGATCTATTGCTTCGGCCCGGATAACGGGGGTCAACCGCGCACGGTGGCCCCCGAGATTGCGGATCGGCCATGGGGTGATAACCAACAATATGCACTGGCCACGGAGGAGATCATTCGGCTTGGCGCGGTGCGCGACGGGTATGCCTTGGACATGGGATGCGGCGAAGGCCGGTTGGCGTACGAACTGGCCCAGCGCACCGATCTGCACGTCATCGGCGTCGAATCCGACCCCAAGGCCGTGGCCGCCGCGCGGGAACGGTTGACCGCCGCCGGACTGTATGGAACCCGGGTGACCGTGCATCAGGGCGATCCGGCACGCACCATCTACCCCAACTACTTCGCCGACCTCGTGGTATCCGCCCGCTCGTTGTCGGACGGGCCCGATACCGTGGCCAAGGACGAGATGATGCGGCTGCTGCGTCCTTGGGGCGGCGTGGCGGTCGTCGGCAGGGCGCAGGCGATGCGCCGCGTCGAGCGCGGCGAGTTGCCCGGCGCCGGCGACTGGACGCATCAGTATTGCAACGTTGGAGCCACGCTCACTTCCACCGACGTATTGGTGCGCCGGCCGTTGGGGATGCTCTGGTTCACCGATTTCGAGCAGCTGCGCATGCCCGACCGCCATGGCCGGGGACCTGCGCCCTTGTTTGCCGGGGGGCGTCTCTTTCTGCTGGGCATGCATGGTCTGTACGCGCTGAATGCCTACAATGGCCGCCTGTTGTGGGAGCATCCGATCGAGAATGTGCTCAAGCCCTATGACCAGGAACACATTCTGGGTGCCGCCGTAACCGGGGCGGGATACTGCTATGGCCAGCGCAGCGTTTACGTGCGGCATGAGAATTCCGCCCTTCGCATCGACGAGGCGACCGGTCAGGCCGTGGCCCGCTTTTCCACTCCCGCGCCGCCCGGTTCGCCGCCCGGCATGTGGGGCTTCATCGCCACCGACGACGGAGTTCTGTTCGGAAGCGTGGCGAACGACGAGCATGTTACCATGTGGGGATGGCGCGAGGCCGACATGGAGGGAATGCCGGGCGAGTCCACCTCGCTGTTCGCCCTCGACGCGATGACCGGCGAGCCGCTGTGGACCTATAAGGCCTCGCATTCGATCCGGCACAACACCATCGTGATCGGCGACGGTCGAGTCTACCTCATCGACCGTCCCTTGGCCCAAGACGACTTGCTCGCCCGCCAGACGCGACGCGCGGATGACCCGCACCGCCTGACGCTTGCCGGGGATCCCGCAGGCCATCCTTATGGCGTGCTGGTCGCGCTCGATGCCCGCTCCGGTGAGATCGTGTGGACGGCCAAGGAAGACGTGTTCGGCACCATGCTTGCCCACAGCAGCGAACACGACGTGCTGGTGATGACGTATCAGCGCAATCATGCCTATTTCCTACGATCCGAGGTTGGCGGGCGCATGGCCGGATATCAAGCGTCGACGGGCAAACGCCTGTGGGCGGTCGAGGCGGATCAGCGGTCGAGGATCATGCTCAACGGCGATACCATTTACGCCCAGGCGGGCGCCTGGAACCTGTTGAACGGGGAACCACAGCAATTCCGTTTCGCGCGTTCCTACGGCTGCGGAACGCTGGCAGCCTGCCGTCACATGATCCTTTTCCGCTCCGCCACGCTGGGATATCGCGATCTGGCCACCGAGCGAACCGAAAATTACGGCGGCATTCGGCCCGGGTGCTGGATCAACGCCGTCCCCGCCGGGGGATTGGTCCTGATGCCCGACGCGACCCACGGATGCACGTGCAGTTACCTCAACAAAGCCTACATTGCGCTGCAACCCCTGGAATGACCGTGAGATCCTTCGTGGTGGGCGCGGTTTTGTCGCAATGAGTGGATGGGTAGCTTGTGCATAAAATAGGGGGGGCATGAGCCAGCGAGAAGCTTCTGGGACTTGGTTCGGTTCTGGTCCAGGAGCCAGTCGGACTGCTGGCCTACGATCATTGTGTTCGATGTGCCGTCCAGGCAGGCGAACATTCACCGCGTACGCCGACCAATGGAATCGTCCCCCGTCTTGCTGGGCTGGGTCATGATTCGGAGCACGGTTTCCACATCCTTCTGGATTTCCAGCAGATGCTGCCGCACGGCGTCTTTCTGGCGACGCGGCATGTCGTCCAGCAGGTTATCTTTCCCGTGTTCCTTCACCAGTTCTCGCACCCGTGCCGCGGCGATCGCCAGTCCTTTGAACGCCTTCAGGACATCGTCTGCTGTCGGTTTCATGCCATCTGCCTTTCCACATTCGCGTGAATCGGGTCCGGACGTTCAGCCGCCACGGTGGCCGCGGCAAGCAAGCCGAAAGGGTGCCGTCTGCCAACATGCTGCAGGCCGCCATGATCTCCCGTAAATCGTGCGGCGGTTCGCCCTGCATTGTACAGGATGCCGCGGAGGGGGGAGCAGCCAAGGCGACGTTCCGGCCCGGCGATCAGCATCTGCGTGGGATTTCTTAACCGTTTAAGAAATCCCGCGGAGCGGGCTGCCGCGATGCATCCTTTTGAAGGTACTTCCCACGCCTATCCCGGCTCGGGTAGGATACCGCAAAGCCTTTCTTGAGAGCGTTTGAATCGTCGCTGAAGCCATGCGTAATCTCCAGGAATTGTTTGAAGCCTTGGGCAGGTCCGAGTTCCGCAGCCGATTTCGTCTGGGAACGAAAGAAGCGGAGTACCTGAAGCAGAAGGGGCTGGAGACCCTCGCCCAGCACGCGGACAAGTTCCTGCGGCAGCGGTTGGCTCCAGCCCAGCCGCACAACGACGGCAAGCAGACGCCGATGCGAGGCCATCCCGTCTTCATCGCCCAGCATGCGACAGCCACCTGCTGCCGGAATTGCCTGCGGAAGTGGCACCAGATCCCAATGGGCACACCGATGACCGAAGAACAGATTGCTTACGCGGTCCTGGTCATCCGCCATTGGCTGGAAAGAACGCCGGATGGCGTTGCGGGACGGACGCCATAGCCGCGGGACGCGGAATTTCTTAACCGTGTAAGAAATTGACTGCTGGCAGATTGACTGCCTGCAACCCATGGACTGACCGTGGAATCGTTCGTGGTGGGCGCGTTTTTGTCATAACCGCTACAAACACTAGACATCGCCTGCCGTAGATTATATAATCTGCGTAAACTGCGCCGCTTAACAATAATGGCAATTTGCAGACCTGTATATCTAGGAAGTTGCCATGAGCGGATTGGTAGCTTGTAGCCAGAATAGGGGAAGGTCATGAGTGAGCGAGCGAGAATGTCCTGGGCTTCTTCTCCGTCAACGAAGCGTCGTGGTCAACGGCGAAGGTCGACAGGCCGCAGGCGGCTGTTCTTCGAAAACCTTGAACCGCGGATCGTCCTCTCTTCGACCGCGTCGCTGGTCTCTGGCGATCTGCTCGTCATGGGCGACATCGGTGGCAATCAGCTGACGTTTTCCGTCAGCGGAACGAACTTGGTGGTGACCGACTCGACGGGAATCACAGCCGGAGCCGGCGTGACGCAGGTGAATGCCACGACGGTTCAGGCAACGCTGGCCGACATTACGGGAACGTTGGACATCGATACCAGCGATGGCACCGATACGGTGGCCTTTGGTACGGTCGATTTGAGGGACGCGGGGATCAAAACGCGAAATGCCGAGACGGTCAGCGTCGACGCCGGCGCGATCGTCGCAGCCGGCGGCGGTTTCGATGTCGAAACCAGCACCTTCACCTCCTATGGCAGTGCGACCATTTCGACTCGCCGCATCCCGGTTGGCGGGGACCCGGCCGCGGCCCATTCCACGGACGATTCGGGCGACTTGTCCATCGTCGCCCGCAACATCGAGATCCAAGCCGGCAGCCGGCTGCTGGCGCACGTCGAGGAGTCAAGTTCCTTTGAACCGGGCGAGATCCGACTGAAGATCGACGTCGGCACGATCGCCTTGCCGTTCATTCCGCAAGTCAGGCTGACGGATATTTCGCTGACGATCGGAGGCAGCGGCGAGAAGACGGAGATTCGCGGCGGCGAAGTCGAGATCGAGGGGGCGATCAAGAACGACATTACGCTTCCTAAACGCGTCATTGGGTACACGGACCAGACCGTCAGCATCACGATCGAGAATGCATCGATCGAGGGCGAGAGCGTCTCGATCGTTGCCGAATCCGAGGACAAGAGCCTGCTGGAAGAGTTGCCGGAATGGGTGACCGCGAATTTCATCGAGCCGGTCGTCGAGTTTCTGGTGGACAAATTCCTGCCCAAGACGCCCATCAGCGCGATGATCCGCGGGGCAAAGGCGACGGTAAGTCTGCAGGATGTCGAGGTCTCCAGCGCGGGCGACGTTACGCTCGCTTCGAGTTCGGTCGTCGACGCGTCGACCGAGGCGGTGGCGGCGTATGACGAGTTGCTGAAGATCGCGCATCACTTCAGTGCCGGGTACAGCCAGGCCACGAGCACCGCGAAAACCACCGTCGAAGGTGATTCGCTGATTCAAGCGGGCGGGAACGTAACGATCGGCACCGACACGACAGCCACGGCGGCGGTCACCGCGCGGACCACGTCCAATATCAATCTCGAAGCGCCCGCCAGTGCCCGCGACGTCGTCGTGTCCCTGGCCATTACAAACTCGAAGTCCACGTCACAGGCGACGATCGGCGAGCAAGCGACGATCATCGCCGGTGGCAATGTGGCGATTACTTCCGAGGGAACGATCACCAACAACGCGGTCTCCGGCGCCACCACCTACATCGACGGCGCCGCCGGCGTCAGCGTCTCGCTGGCGTTTGATGACAGCGACGTCACCGCCCAGGTCGATGGCACCGTGCGGGCCAGCGGCCAGGACGTCACCCGCGAACTCCTGCTGACGAACGTCAGCGGCAACATGCTCACCATTCCCAACCACGGTTTTCAGGACGGCCAGATCATCGAATACCAGGCCCGCGACCCGAACGATCCGAGTATTCCTCTGGATCCGATCGGCGGCCTGCTCAGCGGCGAAAAACTGCGGGTGATCGTAGTCGACCAGGACACGATTCAACTGGCCCGCGTCGCGCCGTTGGACATCGATAACACCGGCGCCGATCCCGCTTCGACGCAGTCCTTTTCGCGGCGTGACGCGGTCGTGTTCAATCCGCAGATCGCGGTTGAGCCCGCGACCAGCACGATCACCTTGGCCGGCCACGGCTTCACGCCTGGCCAGCAGTTGGATTACGGTGTCGGGATCGACGAAGTCGGCGGCGAGAAGATCATCGGCGAGGCGATCGGCGGCCTGGTGGATCAGACGGCGTATTTCGCCATTCCCACCGGGATCAACACGTTCCGTCTGGCGGCGACTCGCGAGGACGCGACGGCGCCCACGCCGGTGCCCATCAGTTTGACGGATCGCGGCCTGGGCACGACTCACATTTTCGCTTTCAACCAGGCGCCCACGCCTTTTTCGCCCACGGCCGATTTCGACCGTGTGACGGACGCCTTTACCGTGCCCGGACACGGCTTTGCGACCGGCGATGCGCTGGTCTACGCCACCGATCCGACCCTGACAAAAAAGACGACGTTCAGCCGCACGGCGGTCTTCGATCCGAACGAACAAACCAGCACGGTCGATCCCACGGGAACCGTCGACCTGAACGAGCTGGTGCTCAATCTGTCGACGAACACGCTGGCCCTGGTCCATCACGACTTGTCGACCGGCGACGCGGTCACCTACAGTGCGCAGGGCGGCGAGCGGATCGGCGGTTTGGACGAAGGTGTCCCGTATTTTGTGATCCGCGTTGACGAGCGGTACATTCAGCTCGCAGTCACCCCGGCCGATGCGGTCAACGCGGTGGCCATCGACCTCGAGGCCGGCGCGACACTCGGCAGCGGGCCTCACGAACTGACCACGGTGATC
>Ga0351972_10391_pt1 | contig 11588 bp, 8 predicted proteins | sample TotcelHFGM3001N9_FD_206747 | JGI IMG/M metagenome (GOLD analysis project Ga0351972, IMG submission 206747) | Enriched cells from coal bed in the Powder River Basin, Montana, United States - Total cells FGM rep2 HSBNCT.FGM.300.1.N9 ...
GAACACGCGGCCCGTCATCGCCTCGTACTGGCGAAGCTGATTGGGATTCCCGCCGCCAGCCGGCGCGGCTTGCACGTCCATCTTGAACAGCTTCGCGGCCCCGTCCGCTCCGCCGACCAGGATCTCGGCTCGTTTCGGGTGCCGGTCAATGGCCTGCTGGCCGCCTTTGAGTACGCCGGGGGTGTGCGTGGTCACGTTGCCTACGAACCGCTGCGACTCGATGTCCGTCATCTTGACGGTCATATCGCGGCTGGCGGAAAAGACCGACTTGCCGTCCGGCGAGATCCAGATTTGGGATGTGGCCAAACGCAAATTACTGCTGTCCCTGCCCGCGACCTACGACACCGTTTACGGCGCCAGCTGGTCGCCCGATGGTGCGCTGATCGCCTTTGGCGCAGCCGACAACGGCGTGCGAGCCATCGACGCCAAGACGGGCGAGCAGGCCGCCTTCATGGCGGCTCACGAAGACTGGGTTCGTGGCACCGTGTTCTCGCCCATCCGGCAAGGCAGGCCGCCCGCCACGACCAGCCGCGCGCCGTCCGGCGCGAACCGCACCGACTCGATCCGCTCGGCCATGCCAACCAGGCGAGCCAGTTGTTCGGAGCCGTCGGCCTTGACCAGCACCACTTCATGAAAACCGGCTACAGCCAAGATGGCTCCGTCGGGCGAGAAGTCCAGCGACGGGATCACCGGCGGCCGGGTATAGACTGGCGGATGGTCCATGTCCACCTTGCGACGCGCGTTTTCGGGTGTGTCGTCTCGGGCGCCCTGCTCGATCCAGCGGCGAATCAAGGCGATCTGGTCGTCGGCCAGCGGCGGCTTGTCCGGCGGCATCAGCGACTCGCCGTCCTCCGGCGTGATCTGCTCGATCAGGTAACTCTCGTCCGGCTCGCCCGGCACGATCGCCTTTTCGCCACTCTCGCCGCCCTTGAGCAGCGTTTCGAACGACGTCATCACGTACTTGCCGTTGGCCTTGGCCGGCTGATGACAGCCTTGACAATGCGCCTGAAAGATCGGCAGGACTTGCTGGTAGTACGAGACCGCCGCGCCCGGCTCGGCAGCCGATTCGGCTGGATTCTCTTCAGCCAAGGCCGGGATGCGTGCCAACGCAAGAAAGACCAACAGCGAGATGGACCTGCGGATGAGCATGCTGGAACTCCGAGAGAACATTCAGTCGCATAGACGATCGTTAATGCGTCAAATCGTAGTTTCTTGGAGTGATGCTGGCAAGGGAGGATGAGGCAGATAGTTGCGGCTGCGGACCTTTGGAAATGAAAGGTTGCTGGCCAGAAGGCCCGCAACTCAAGTTAGGGACTTGATCTTGTGACGGGGCTGGGATCATTTCCGTGCCCGCCGGACTTGGCGTCTCGGCATTTTCCAGAGCCCGGGCCATGAAGGATGACGAGGAGGAGAAAGTCGGGAACAAACAGGAACATCAAGGCGCGCGGCGGCGTGGGCTCCGACGGGCGTCTTACGCATGCATCACTTGCCCGCCATCGACATTGATCGTCTGGCCCGTGATGTTCTCGGCGCGGCGAGAGGCCAGAAAGACGGCTACGGCGGCGATGTCTTGCGGGGTTTGCCAGCGACCCAGCGGGGCAACGCGGCGGGCTTTCTCCCCGGCCCATTCGTCATAGGACTGCCGTTGGTCCTCCGGCTGCTGGTCGTACCAGGCTTGCCAGACGGAACGGTTCAGCGGCGTCTGAATCATGCCCGGACTGATCGCGTTGACGCGGACATTGTACGGCGCAAGATCCTTGGCCGCGCACTGGGCAAAGTTGATCACGGCGGCTTTGGCTGCACTGTACGGCGGGTCGGTCTGCGAGCCGATCTGGCCGGCGATCGAGGTAAAGAACAGGAACGTGCCTTGCCGAGCGGCGATCATGGGTGGCGAAAACGCATGCGCGGCATGGACCGGACCCAGGAGGTTCACCCGCAGCACGCGGTCCCAATCGGCCGGCTCCAGTTTCCAGAATGGAAAGCCGTACTTGCCCGACCCGATGCCCGCCGGAACGATCACGTGATCGCAACGGCCCCAATCGAAGATCACCGCGGCGGCAACGGCTTGCATCGCCTGGTAATCGGTGACGTCGGCGGTGAACGCCCAGGCGGGCGTCTTCCACGCGCGCTGGATCTCCGACGCCACGGATTCGACCGTCGGAGCGATATCCACCAGGACGAGTTTCGCACCCTCGCGGGCGAATTCCAGCGAGATCGCTTTGCCCAGGCCGCTGGCCGCGCCGATCACGACGGCGACTTCGTTCGACAGTTGCAGATCCATGGGCGATGACCTCGACGCGCGGCCCGGAACCAGAAGGGGTCAACCAGAAGGGCGTGCGTTTTCCACGCACGCCCCGGAACGTCAAACACCTACCACTTGTCGGTGCGGAACGGCGAGGCCGGCAAGCCGTCCTTGTTCGACAGGTTGGGCTCGGCTTCCTGCGTCCAGCCGAACCGAACCGCCACGGGATTGGCGACAGACTCTGCCGATACGACGACCGTAGCGCCGTCGATCTCGGCTTTGGCTTCGACAAAGTTCTTGTCCTCGCCGGCGATCGTAAACCAGTTCAGCCCCTGACCGTCCCGCGAGACCAAGCCGCCGCCGACATGGTCGAACGAGAGGCGGATCTTGTTGCCTTCGACCGCCATCGACTTGTACAGCGGGCCGGAGTAGACCAGATCCGTCTTGCCATACAGCTGGGCCAAGGCCCACAAGGCCAGACGCTTGCCGACATCCTGCTTGTTCCGCGGATGGATGTCCTTGACGTCGCTGATATCGACGGTCACCGCCATGCCCGTGTTCGGGATGGACAGCGTGGCCGTCTGAGCTTCCCAGATGCCAGCCAGGTTCGTCGGGTCGCCGCCGTAACGATACGGAGCGAGCTGGACGAAATAGAACGGCAGGTCCGGCTTGTTCCAAATCGAGCGCCAGCCGCCGATCAACGCTTTCTTTTTCTCGAAGTACAGCATGGCTTCGCCGTTATTCGATTCGCCTTGGTACCACAGCGCGCCACGGATACCGTAGGGGACCAGCGGCGCGATCATGCCGTTGTACAGGGCCAGCGGCGATTGGTGGTTGATCTTGCCGTCCGCGTTCTTTGTCGGAAAGCTGTCCAGTTTGTCGGCAATCTCCTTGAGCGCCGGCACCTGCTGAAAACCGACGGGCGGTGTCCAGGGTTCGATCCGCGTGCCGCCCCAGTTCGAGCCGATCAGGCCGACGGGCACGTCCAACTCCTGCTGGAGGTAGCGGGCGAAAAAGTAGCCGACCGCCGTCCAGCCGCTGACGGTTTGCGGCGAGCAGACCTGCCAGCCGCTGGACGCGACCTCCTCTTGCGGTTGGTCGGCCGGCACGTGCGGGATCTTGATGTGGCGGATTCGCGGATGATCGGCGGCGGCGATCTCTTCTTGCGCGTTGGCCGAGGCGGCGACGGACCATTCCATGTTCGATTGCCCCGAGCACAACCAGATGTCGCCGACCAGGATGTTGCTGACCGTGACGCTGGTGGTCCCGGCGACGGTCATCGTGTGAGGTCCGCCGGCGGTCATGGCCGGTAATTGGACGCACCATTTGCCTTTGTCATCCGCCGTGCCCGTGACCTTGCTTTCACCGATTGCGACGGTCACCTGCGTGCCGGGATCGTCCCAGCCCCAAATCGGGACCGCTTCGCCGCGCTGCAGGACCATGTTGTCGCCGATCACCGACGGCAGCTTGACCGCGGCCGGGGCAGGGGCTACCCAAGCGACGACGGCCAATAGAACCAGCCAACCAACGTTGCGAACTCTCATGACATGCTTCTCCTTGTGGGGACGGTTTGGGATTGGGAGGGAAAGACGTAGCCGATATCCAGGCAGTTGATACAATAACCGGCGGCAAGACACGAGGCAATGACGGTAGAGGCGGAAGGTAGACGCGGAAGGGCTCAGACGTACAGAATTCAATTTTCGCGGAGACGGGCGTTCCGCAGGGGTAACCGATTGCCCGCGAAAATTGAATTCTGTACGTCTGAGCCTGGGCCCGATCGGCCGTTTCCCGAAGAAAAGAGGATTCCGCGATGGAGATGACACCTCGTCAGCGGTGGCTGGCGCTGTTGGACCGGCAGGCGGTGGATCGAATCCCCACCGATTATCAGGCGACCCCCGAGGTTACCCAGCGGCTGTTGCGTGACCTGGCTTGTGCCAGCGAAGACGCTTTGTGGCGCAAGCTACACATCGACAAGCGAAAATACGTCGAGTCGCAGTGGCGGCTGCCGAACCATCCCGACGACCCACAGGCGGACATGTGGGGCGTGCGGTATCAACGGATGGACTACGGGACCGGAGCCTATGACGAACCGGCCTATTGTCCGTTGGCCGCCGCCGAGACGGTGGCGGACGTCCACGCCCATCGCTGGCCGGACCCCGCGGACTTTGACTATGCCATCATCACCCGCACGCTGGACGAGGACGACGGCTACTGGCCGATTCACTCGTGCTGCTACGAGCCGTTTCTGCTGTACGGCTACCTGCGCGGCCTGGAGCGTTCCTTCGAGGATCTGGTGTTGCGGCCCGAATTGGCGGACGCGATACTCGGACACATCTTCGATTTCTATTACGAACACCAGCGACGTTGCTTTGAAGCCGGCGGCGGGCGGATCCACCTGACGTGGATCGCCGAGGATCTGGGGTCGCAAACCGGGCCGCTGATGAGCCTGCCGATGTACCGCCGGTTCCTGCTGGCCAACCAGATCAAAATGGCCGACCTGGCACGGGCCTATGGGATTCACATCATGTACCACACCGACGGCGCCGCGCGGCTGTTCCTACCCGACTTGATCGGCCAGGTCGGTATCGAGGTGCTGAACCCGGTCCAGTGGCGTTGCCCCGGCATGGAACGCGACGAGCTGGTCGCCGACTTTGGGCAACACATCATCTTCCACGGCTCGATCGATAACCAGCAGACCCTGCCGTTCGGCACGGTCGACCAGGTGGTCGCAGAGGTTCGGGAGAGTATCGAGATCTATCGTCCGGCCCGCTGGATCTGTAATCCCTGCCATAACATCCAACCCAACACGCCGACCGTCAACATTGTGGCCATGTACGAGGCGATTCACCAGTTTGGCAAACGGTGAGCTGCGGTGATGCGCAGAAACACGCGGAGGCCGGCAGGCGAATGAGACGATCCACCTTGGGCCTGACAGCTGCCAGTCTGATCCACCAGCAAGCTGGCAGGGGACTGTGTCAAGCGGGGATGAACTCCGGCTTCATGGGCGAGCCATGGTGCGTTGCAGCACTGGTTCAGCCCGCCGGCTGCTCGATCCATTGGCCGTAGCAGGCGTTGCAGAGAAAGATCGTCAGCCGCCGATAGACCTGGTCCATCGCCTCGCGTTCGCTTACGTTCTCTAACGCGATGCACAGGCGGGCCAACTCCTCGCGGTGATCCCGGGCCAGATCCTCCTCGGTGAACTCCGGCGGCGTCGGGTCCGCGATCGCTTCGATGTGGACCACGTAGAACTCGCCGCGTCCGAGCCGGAGTTCCCGGCTGCAGCGGTTGCAGAACAGAGGCGTTTCATCGTGCTCGGTGGTCATGCCATTTGTTGTATCGAGCGGCAGGTGGGGAGGAAAGCGGAGGGATAGGCTCAGACGTACGGAATTCAATTTTGCCGCGGTAGATGCCGGCGCAGGTCTTGTGCCGATTTCTTCCAGGACAACTTCGGCCATGAGACGAACCCAACGCGCGCTGCGGCCACGACCAAGTCAAATCGGTCCGAAATTCAAAATGCAAATGCGCGAAGGATCGGCCAAAAAATAAGTGGCGTAAGCTTCCAGCCTGCGAGTCGTGCGAACCGCAAGCTGGAAGCTTACGCCACTTTGAATGCGACAGTAATGGTCTTGCCGATCCTAACCTCCTCCCCCGCCGACTTCGTCCCCCAGCCGATCGGCCGCCGCGCTTTTCTCGTGGGCTTCATCCAATCGCTGGGGATCATTCTGCGTCAATCCAATGGCGAGGGCCGTCCAAGCTTGCTCGCGCAGCTGCATGTATTGCCGAAGCTTGGTGACCGCTGGCTGCGAGTTGGCGGGCAGCTGCTGCAAGTCCATCTGGTCGAATTGCTCCCGGACGTTCCGCCAGGGTGGCAAGATATCCGACTCGATCACACGGGCAAATTCGTCCGCCGACAGCTGGTCGGCTTGATACTTGCGAACCGCATGGTTATAGGTATCCAGCACGTTTCGTTCGACGGATTCAAACTGTGCGAGACGGCCGCGAAGATCGGGCGGCGCGGCGGGCGCCGCCTGCCAGGCGATCAGCAATCCGCCCACCCCCAGCACCAACATCACGGCGTTTCGCCAGATGCGAGTCGTGCGCGACACGTGGTCCAGCGGCTGGCTGAGGATCAGGCCGCAGGCGAATCCGGCCGCCAAGCCGCCCAGATGGGCCGCCATGTCGATGCCTGGGATCGAGAACCCGAAGATCATGTTATAGAACAGGAACGACAATCCGCTGTTGCGCAACGGCCCCAAAACGCCTTTGGGAATCGAGTCGCCGCGGAGCAGCACAAAGCCCATCAGGCCGCCGAAAGCCCCGAACACGGCGCCCGAAGCGCCGGCGCTGAGCACGGCCGGATTCCAGTATACGCTGGCCAGGCTGCCGAACAGGCCGGACAGCAGGTACAAGAGCAGGAACCCGGCATTGCCCGCCAAGCGTTCGACCAGTTGGCCGATGTTCCACAGCACCCACATGTTCAAACCGATGTGAATGATCCCGATGTGGACAAAGGTGCAAGTCAGCAACCGCCACCACTGACCGTCGAGTGTCCAGGGGCCGTAGTTGGCGCCCCAGTCGAGGAGCGTTTCGGTGGGAGGTTGGAGCAGCGCCCCGCTGTCCAAGGTCATCAGCAGAAAGATCACGGCGTTGACGACCAGGATGATCGGCGTGACCACGATGCGGGGCGTGATTTGGAACAGCCGCTGCCAGAATCGCACAATCGCCAGCTGCGGAGATTCGCCCCAGGCCTCGGGGCGGCCGTAGGGATCGAACGACTCGGAGCTTGACGCTTGCGGTGGCGTTTCTCCGCCGGCGGCATAACCGCGTTGAATCACGAACGGCTCGGCCTGCGACGGCGGGATGGCCCGGCGGCAGGCCGGACAGGTCCCGTCGTGTTGAGGCATGACGGCGGCGCGGCAGTGAGGACAAGTGACGACCAGCATGAGAGGGGTTCGATTCCTAAGGGAGCTTGTTCAAACTGTCCAGCGCCGCGTGGACGGACGCCAGCTGCTCCTGCAACTGGACCAGGCCCTCCCGTTCACGCTGGACGACATCGGCGGGGGCTCGCTCGACAAAGCTGGCCGTGGCCAGTTTCTTTTCCTTGCCTTCGATCTGGCCCCGCAGTTTCTGCACCAGTTTTTCGTTCCGCGCGATCTCGGCCGCCACGTCGATGAAATCCTGCAGATTCACGAACACTTCGGCGATCGGCAGCGTCACGGCGGCGTGGGTTGCCGGCGGCGCGACGTCCGGCCCCCAGCCGGTCGCCACGGCGTTGGCCATCGACTCGAAATACGGCGTCATCGGCCGCAGCAGTTGTTCATTGTCGGCGTCGCAGCGGACGCCGAATTCGATCGGACTGCGGGGCGGGATGTTCTGGCGGCTGCGGATCTCGCGCAACGCGCCCAGGACCGCTTGAAAACGCGCGAACTGGGCTTCGATCCCGGCGTTCTGCCGAGCCGTATCGGGTTGCGGCCAAGCGGCCGTCATGATGCTGACGGCGGGCGTTTGCGGATCATCCAGTCCGCGCTGCGGTGCGGCCTGGGCCAGCAGTTGCCAGATCTCCTCGGTGATGAACGGGATCATGGGATGCAACAACCGCAGCAGGACGTCCAGCGTGTGCGCGAGAATCCGCTGCGCCACCGGCCGCTGCGCCTCGTCCTGCATCCGGTTCTTGACCATCTCGACAAAGAAACTGCAGAACTCGTCCCAAGCAAAGTCGTACAGCGTGCGGGCGGCGTCGGCGTAGCGGTAGGAGTCCAGCGCCGCGGTCACCTGCTGGGTGACCGTGGCCAGGCGGCTGAGCACCCAGCGGTCTTCGAGCGTCAGCTGGTCATCGGCCACGGCGGCCGGCGTGTAACCCTGGAGATTGATCAGCGCGAACCGAGCCGCATTCCACAGCTTGTTGCAGAAATTCCGAGCCACCTCGAAGCGTTCGCTGACGACCGGCCCGCGAGACAGCGCCCGGTCTTCGTCGCTGCGTGCCCACTGGGTCGAGAACGCCTGGCCGCACTTGTCGCACGTGATCCGCGGCAGCTCGCGGTTCTTCTTCGTCTGCTCGATCAAAGCCTCGCAATGCGGGCACTCGAACTGGACCGGCATCCGCACGTCCTGCGTCTCGGTCGTCAAGTGGGCCATGCCGAACCGCAGCGCGTCCGGGCCGAACTTGTCGATCACGTCCAGCGGGTCGATCCCGTTGCCCTTGCTCTTGGACATCGTCTCGCCGTACCCGTCCAGGATCTTGGGATGAATAAACACCTCGGGGAACGGAACCTGGCCCATGTTGTTCAAGCCCATCAGCACCATGCGGGCCACCCACAGCGTGATGATGTCGCGGCTGGTGATCAGCACGCTGGTGGGATAGAAGAATGCCAGTTCCGGCGTCTGTTCCGGCCAGCCCAAGGTCGAATGCGGCCACAGCCCCGAGCTGAACCAGGTGTCCAGTACCTCAGGACTGCGTTGCAAGCCTTGCCCTTCGAGTGCGGCGACCAACGCAGCGTCGTCCTCTTTCAGGCAGACGTGCAGCGTCGCGACGGGGCGCTGTTGACGCACCCGCTCGTACTCGTCGCCGCCTTGGGCCTTGGCCGCCGCCAGTTCTTCGTCTTCCTCGATCCACAGCACGGCTACGTCGGGGCGAGCGTCGCACTGCGACCCAATGGCGCCGGCCAACCGATCGCATTCCGCCTGGTCCCTCGCCGCCAGGCTCCACACCGGAATCTGGTGCCCCCACCACAGTTGCCGGCTGACCGGCCAATCGCGTTTCTCACCCAGCCAATCCAGGTAGCCTTTGGTATAACGTTCCGGCAGGATGCGGACGCGGCCCTCCGCGACGGCTTGCATGGCATTCTGGGCCAGGGCGTCCATTCGGACGAACCACTGGTCGGCCAGGCAGGGCTCGATCGGCGTCTTGCTGCGATCCGAGTGGGCCAGGTCGATCAAGCGGTCCTCGACCGCCACCACGAGTCCCAAAGCTTCCAAATCGGCGACCACTTTTTTGCGGGCCGCCAGCATCGTCAGGCCTTGGTACGGACCACCATTGGCGTTCAGCGTGCCGTTGGGATTCAGGATATTGACCAGCGGCAGATCCCGTCGCTTGCCGACGTCGTAATCGTTCGGATCATGCGCGGGCGTGATCTTGACACAGCCCGTGCCCAATTCGGGCTTGGCCCATTCGTCTGCGACCAGCGGGATCACGCGATCGACCAGCGGCAACCGCAGTCTGCGGCCGGCCAAGGCCATGTCGCGGAGCTGTTCCAGTTGCGGCAGCAGGGTCCGGCGGCGCTCGCGGACCGCGTCGATCTCCCGCTGGATGTCCTCCCGTTCTTTGGCCGGCGCTTTGGACAGCTTGTCCAGCAATCCCGCCTCGGCGCCCTCCAAGGCGGCCGCCGGGTTCGGATGCACGGCCACGGCCGTATCGCCCAGCATGGTCTCCGGCCGCGTGGTGGCGATCGTCACGTGCGTCGGTTCACCTGGCTGCGGGTCGATGACCGGGTACTGGAAGTGCCAGAAATGCCCTTTGACCTCCTCGTGAAACACCTCGTCGTCACTGACCGCCGTTTGCAGGAACGTGTCCCAGTTGACCAGCCGCTTGCCGCGATAGATCAGCCCCTGACGGAATAAATCGAAGAACGTGCTTCGTACGGCGCGAGCGCACACGTCGTCCAGCGTAAACCGGGTCCGCCGCCAATCGCAGCTGCAGCCCATCTGCTTCAGTTGGCCGATGATGCGGGCCTCGTACTGGGCCTTCCATTGCCAGATCCGCTCGACCAACTTCTCTCGGCCCAGATCGTGCCGCGTCAAGTTTTCTTCTTCCTTCAGCCGCCGCTCGACCACCGCCTGCGTGGCGATCCCGGCGTGGTCGGTGCCCGGCATCCACAGCGTCTCGAAGCCCTGCATGCGTTTCATGCGGATCAGGATGTCTTGCAGCGAGTTGTTCAAGGCGTGCCCCAGGTGCAAGGCTCCGGTCACGTTGGGCGGCGGGATCACAATCGTGTACGGGGGGCGGCCACGATCGGGTTCCGCGTTGAAGTAACCTTGCGATTCCCACCAGGCGTACAGCCGTGGACGAGCGTCGGCATAGTCAAAGCGATTGGGAAGCGATTCGGGGGAAAAACTGGCGGTCATGGCGAAGCTGACTAATGAGTTGGAGAAATTGCGAAATTGGAAGGAACGAAATTCAACGCGGCCGTTGGCCGCAACCAGGTTGGAGTTCACGCCTCAGCGTGCTTTTGCGGACACCCGGCCGGGTGAACTCCAACAGGCATGCAGCCCACAGCCCCTAGGAACCGTCACCGGCGGAAGCCGACCCTACGAGCCACTCGGCGGCGTCTGATCCTTGTACAGTTTGTATTCGATCGCGTCGACCAGGGCCAGCCAACTGGCCTCGATGACGTTTTCACTGACGCCGACCGTGCCCCACACGTCGTGTTCGTCCCGGCTTTCGATGAACACGCGGATGCGGGCCGCCGTGCCGGCTTCGGAGTTTACCACTCGGACCTTGTAGTCGACCAGCGACATTTTGCGCAAACTGGGGAAGCTGCCGTTGAGCGCTTTGCGCAGCGCGGCGTCCAGGGCGTTGACCGGGCCGTCGCCCTCGGCGACCTCGTGCCGCAACTCGCGATGCACGCGCAGCTTGACCGTGGCCTCGGTGATGACTTCCATCCCGTCGTGAGCGGCGACGGCGACATGGTACTTGATGCGATCGAAATGCGGCTTGAACGTACCCATACAGCGCCGCACCAGCAGGTCGAACGAGGCCTCGGCCGCCTCGAACTGATAACCGCGATTCTCCAGCCGCACCACCTCGGCCAGAATCCGGTCCATCAGCGCTCGGTCGTGCTGGATATTGTGCTTGGTCGTCATGGCAGCGATATTCGAGCGGCCGGACAATTCGCTGACCAAGATCCGCCGCGCGTTGCCGACCAGCTCGGGATTGATGTGCTCGTAGCTCCGCGAGTCCTTGGCCACGGCATGGACATGCATCCCGCCCTTGTGGGCGAATGCGCTCTGGCCCACGAACGGCTGATTCGTTCGCAGGTTCAGGTTGGCCGTCTCGTACACGAATCGCGACACTTCCGTCAGCCGTTCGGGGCGGCCGTCGTCCAGGACTCGATAGCCTTTCTTCTTGAGCGACAAATTGGCGATCACGGACACCAGATCGGCGTTTCCGCAGCGTTCCCCCAGCCCGTTGATCGTGCCTTGGACTTGAACCGCTCCGGCATCCACGGCGGCCAGCGAATTGGCCACCGCCAGCTCGCAATCGTTGTGGCAATGGATGCCGACCTGGACGCCGTAAGCCTGGATGCACTGGGCTGCTTGCCGCGTGATCTCCGCCACCTCTTCCGGTAGC
>Ga0351972_10398_pt1 | contig 11220 bp, 11 predicted proteins | sample TotcelHFGM3001N9_FD_206747 | JGI IMG/M metagenome (GOLD analysis project Ga0351972, IMG submission 206747) | Enriched cells from coal bed in the Powder River Basin, Montana, United States - Total cells FGM rep2 HSBNCT.FGM.300.1.N9 ...
GGGGAGCCCAAAGATCTGATGCTCGAAAATCTGGCCGCAACCGCCCCGCTCCTGCCGGAAGAGCGTCCGCGCTACCTGATGGGGGTCGGAACCCCCGAAGACCACGGAATCGACATGTTCGACTGCGTTATGCCGACCCGATGCGCCCGGAACGGATTGTTGTTTACAAACGGAGAAAAGGTTGTTATAAAAAACGCCCGTTACCGGGAGGATGCCTCGCCCATTGACAGCGAATGTGATTGTTATACCTGTCAAAATTACTCGCGGGCATACTTGCGCCACCTGTATGTGGCCGGGGAGATCCTGGCGATGGCGCTCAATACGATTCACAACCTCCGGTATTATCTGCATCTGATGGAGCGGATCCGGGAGGCGATCCGGGTGGGCCGGTATCCGGAGTTCCGGGAACGTTTTCTGCGGGAACGGAGATCCGTTCATGCCGACCATTCCCCTGAAAAGGATAGCGGGCAAAATGAAACAAGAACATTTTAACCATAGATTAAGGAGGATTGAACAGTGATCAATGCAGCTTATGCGATGGGTGCTCCGGGAGGAGGAGGCGGCGGCGCCGCAGGCGGTGATTTCAGCTTCATCATCATGATGGCGGTTCTTTTCGGTATTTTTTATTTTCTTCTGATCCGTCCACAACAAAAAAAACAGAAAGATATCAAAGAGATGATAGCAAATCTGTCGCACGGGGATCTGGTGATGACCTCCGGCGGCATCCAGGGGAAGGTCACGGCGTTGACGGATACGGTCGTGACGATCGAGATCGCCGACAAGGTCAAGATCAAGGTCGCGCGGAATTTTATCGGCGCCGTCCTGCAGAAGGCGTCCAAGGAATGAGTCTCACAAGCTGCATGCGCTGATTCGACCAGTTTGAAAGGGGTAAACCATGTTTAAAAGCATCAAAATCAGGGCGGCCATCACCATCCTCCTCTGCCTGGCCGCCCTTGTCTATCTGGCGCCCTCCCTGACCTCCGATCTTCCCGAGACCTGGAAGAAATACCTCCCGACGGACCGGATCCACCTCGGACTCGATCTGCAGGGGGGGATGCACCTGGTCCTGGAGGTGGAAACGGCCAAGGCGGTGGAAAGCACGCTCGAGAGGAGCGCAAATGACCTGAAGGAGAACCTGATGGAAAACCGGGTCCGTTTCAAGCTGGTTGAAAGGACCCAGCAGCAGGGTGTCGCCTTCGAGTTTCCCGATACAGCATCGCGGGAAGCCTTCGACAAGCTCCTCGCGAACCAGTATCCCGATCTGGAGGTTGCCTCTTCGCAGGTTCTGGAAGGAAAAGGGGTGGCCACTCTGAAGATCAAGGACAAACGCGCCGCGGAAATCCGCAAGATGGCGGTGGAACAGAGCCTGGAGACGATCCGGAACCGGGTCGATCAATTCGGCATCTCCGAGCCGGAGATCATCCCGCAGGGGGTGGACCGGATCATCGTCCAACTCCCCGGCGTCAAGGATACGGCGCGCGCCAAGAACCTGATCGGCCGGACGGCCCTCTTGGAATTCAAACTGGTCGATGACGAGCACAGCCTCGATGAAGCCCTCAAGGGAAATGTCCCCGAGGGAAGCGTCGTCGCCAATGAGTCCCGGATGGATCGAACCTCCGGCAGGAGATCCGATATCCCGCTTCTGCTCAAAAACCGGACGCTGATGACCGGCCAGGCGCTCGAAAACGCGAAGGTCCAGATCGGCGACCGCTTCGGCGAACCCCACGTATCCCTTAAATTCAACGCCCAGGGGGGAAGGGACTTTGAAAGAATCACCGGCGACAACGTTAAAAAACGGCTGGCAATCGTTCTGGACGGCGTCGTCCATTCCGCCCCGGTGATCCAGGAGAAAATATCCGGCGGTCAGGCCCAGATCACCGGCTCCTTCACGATGGAGGAGGCGACCGACCTGGCCATCGTTCTGCGCGCCGGCGCGCTGCCTGCGCCGGTGGTCATTCTCGAGGAGCGAACCGTCGGTCCTTCCCTCGGACAGGATTCGATCGATCAGGGAACCTGGGCCAGCATCATCTCGGGGATTCTGATTCTCCTCTTCATGATCTTCTACTATCGGCTCAGCGGCATGGTCGTCGATCTGGCGCTGGCCATGAACATGCTGCTGCTCTTGGGCGTCATGGTCGCCTTCAAGGCAACGCTGACCCTCCCCGGCATCGCCGGCATCGCGCTGACGATCGGCATGGCCGTGGACGCGAACGTACTCATCAACGAGCGGATCCGGGAGGAGCTGCGTCTGGGGAAAACCCCGCGGGCGGCCATCGAGGCCGGCTATACGAAGGCCTTTCTGACCATCTTCGACTCGAACGTGACGACGCTGGTCGCGGCGCTCTTCCTCTTCGGCTTCGGGACCGGGCCGGTCAAGGGGTTCGCCGTGACGCTGACGATCGGCATCGTGGTCAGCATGTTCACCGCCTTCTCCGGGCTGAGAAAATGGCTTGAACCGTCGATATGGGACTGAAAAGTCGCCCCCTCTTCGTTGATCCGTCGCAGCGCGCCCAGGCTGTAGATCTGGAACCCGCCGCTGTCGGTCAGAATCGGGCCGGGCCAGTTCATGAAGCGGTGCAGCCCTCCCAGATCGGCGATCAGCCGGTGCCCCGGACGCAGATAGAGATGGTAGGTGTTGCCGAGGATGATCTCCGCCCCGAGGCCGCGGACCTGCTCCGGCGTCAGACCCTTTACGGTCCCCTGCGTGCCGACCGGCATGAAGGCCGGCGTCAGCACATCGCCATGCAGGGTCCCGATCTTCCCGATCCTGGCTGCGCAGCCGGGGTCTGTTGCGATCCTCGTAAATTCCACGTTACATTCTCCTTAGAGGATCAGCATGCAATCGCCATAACTGTAAAAACGGAAGCGGTTCAGGACGGCCATCCGGTATGCCTCCTGCATCCGTTCCGTACCGGCAAAGGCGCATACCAGCAGAAACAGGGATGATTTCGGGAGGTGGAAGTTCGTCAGCAGCGCATCGACCCGCCTAAAAGGGCTGCCGGGATGAAGGAAGAGGCGGGTCGAACCGGAAACGGGCCGGATCTTGCCTCCGTCATCGACGACGGATTCGAGGACGCGGGTCGAAGTCGTCCCTACGGCGATGACCCTTTTCGCCAAGTTGACCAGCCGGGCCGTCTCCTCGTCGATGGTGAAATGTTCCTCTTCCATCACGTGCTCCTCCACATTCTCCGACTCGATCGGGAGGAAGGTGCCATAGCCGACATGGAGCGTGACAGGGGCGATTCCTACCCCCTCGCCTTTTAAAAGATCGAACAGCCCGGCGGTAAAATGAAGTCCTGCCGTCGGCGCCGCGACGGAACCACTCACCCGTGCATAAACGGTCTGGTAGCGCTCCAGATCCTGCTGCGACCGCGCCCGGTCCTTCCTCCGCTTGATGTAGGGCGGCAGCGGCGCCCTCCCGAACCGGGCGAGAAAGTCAGCGAACGGGACGTCGGTCCGGAATTCCAGAAGCCATTGTTTCTCCGACAGCCGCCGGACGATCCGCGCCCGGCAGCCTTCGGCAAACGTGACCGTCGTCCCGACATCGACCCGCTTGGCGGGGCGCAGCAGCACCTCCCAACTCTCCACGGGAGCCTCTCCCGGTTGTCGCGTCAGCAGGAGGATCTCGATCAGACCACCCGTCTCCTTCCGGCCGATCAGGCGCGCCGGAAAGACGCGGGAGTCGTTGACGACAAAAACATCCCCTTCGCCGAAGTACCCCGGAAGATCCCGGAATGTCCGGATCTCGATCTCCCCCGTCTTCCGGTGCACCACCATCATCCGGGAGCCGTCGCGCACCGCCGCCGGTTCCTGCGCAATCAGCTCCTCCGGCAGGTCGTATGCAAATTCTTCCAGCCTCATCATGAAGGCAAAGCCCCATCCCCGTAAAATCTGCGGCACATAAACAGAATCGGGATGGAAAGTCAACGAAATTTGAGCCTCTCCGGTAACCCGCCGGTTATAGGGGGTTGGGGATTTGATACAAAGCTCTTGCGTTCATAATCGCTTTATGATAGACAGAAGTGATGGATGGAGGGATTCGCTACCGCGGCAGGGTTTTCACAGAAGGACAGATCGGGGAGATACGGGATCTCATCGCCCGTTACCCTGACAAGAGCAGGTTTTTCCTATCGAAGGAGCTTTGCCGCCTCTGGGATTGGACACAGCCCAATGGAACCCCCAAGGACATGGTCTGCCGCAGTTTCCTTCTCAAGCTTCATGCAGAGGGCCATATCAACCTTCCTGCTCAGAAGCGGATTCCCACGTGGCTTGCAAGGCGAGAGAAAAGGGCTGTCAAGATTGAGATCGACGATTCCCCCTGTGAAGTTCCCCTGAGACTGCTTTTGCCTCTCACCATCCAGATGGTGCGGCGCACCCCTTTCGAAAAACTCTATCGGGGCCTGATCGACCGATACCACTATTTGGGGTATGCGCAGCCCGTCGGCGAGCATCTTGAATACATGGCCTTTTCGGAAGGAAGACCCCTGGCCTGCATAGGATGGTCAAGCGCTCCCCGCCATATAGGGGCACGGGACAGATATCTGGGGTGGACAAAAGAGGAGCGTATCGCCAACCTCCACAAAATCGTGATCAACACGCGTTTTCTTATCGTTCCCTGGGTCCGGGTTCCGCATCTTGCCTCCCATTTTCTGGGACAGATGGCCAGGAGGATATCCACCGATTGGGAGCGAATCTACTCCCGCCCGATCTTCTGGCTTGAGACCTTCGTCGATCCCGAGCGGGGCTTCACCGGGGCATGCTACAAGGCGGCGAACTGGACGTACCTTGGCCTGACCACCGGCAGGGGCAAAAACGACAACAGCTGTAAACCAAACAGAAGCCTCAAATACGTTTTCGGTTATCCCCTTGCCAAGGAGTTCAAGAAGCATCTTTATGGCGTACTGTGAAGCCTGTATCGACAAGGACCTGAAGATCGCGAAACTCGAAGAGACCATCAAGGGTCTTAAGGCCAAGCTCAGATATCGTGAACGAAAAGAGGAGGGACCATTTGGCCTCTCCACCCCCTCCTCGAAAGTACCCTTCAAGGAGAATGCCTTAGAGGAGAATGCGAAGAAGAAAGGGGGTGGGGTCCCTGGCCATAAGGGCCACGGCAGAGGCGCCCACACGGAAGAAAGCGCGGATCGGATTATTGATCAGGATATCGGGGCGATCTGTCCCGACTGCGGCGGTCTGCTGACGATGAAAGAAGTGAGGGATCGCACGGTCATCGAAAGTACCCCATCGAGACCCGAAAAGATTCTCTATCATCTCTCCGTCAAAGAGTGCAAAAATTGCCACCGGGTCTTCAGAGCCAAGGCCCCTTCCGTCCTTCCAAAGAGCCTCTACGGGAATCAGATCAGCGCCCAGATTGCCGTCATGCACTACTTCCACGGTATCACCATGGGACGAATCACCGAGATGACGGGAATCAGCCTGGGAACGCTGATTGATATATTTCACCGCCTTCGCAGGCACTTTGAGCCGCTCATGGAAACCTTGAAGAGCACTTACCGACAGGACCCGGTGAAGCATGCCGACGAAACGAGTTGGAGAAATGATGGGCGGTCCGGCTATGCCTGGCTCTTCTGCACTGCTCTGGTCAGCATCTTCCTCTTCAAGAATACCCGGTCGTCATCGGTCCCGAAAGGCCTCTTCGGACAAGAGGGCCTTCCCGGGGTTCTCGTGGTGGATCGGTACAATGGCTACAACAAACTTCCCCTCAAACTCCAGTACTGTTACGCCCACCTCCTCCGAGATCTGGAGAAACTGGGAAAGGACTTCCTCGATGAAGAAGAGGTGAGATCCTTTACGGCGATTCTTATCCCTCTGCTTTCTCAGGCCATGCACCTTCATTCGCAAAAAGTCTCCGATGAAGAGTATTATCGTAAGGCCAAAGAGCTCAAAAAAGAGATCATGAAAGTATGCAGAAGTCCTGCCCACCATCTGGGCATCAGGTCATTTCAGGACATCTTTATCACTCACGAGGACAGGCTCTTCCACTGGGTAGAGGATAGACGGGTCCCTGCACACAATAACCGTGCAGAAAGAGACTTGCGCCCAACCGTTATCGCAAGAAAGGTGAGCTTCGGCTCAAGCTCCGATGCCGGAGCCGAGACTCGCTCGGTGCTGATGTCTGTACTCCACACCCTCAACAAGCGCAGGGGCGAGCAATCCCTGGAGTCCGTCTTCAAAGAAATCCTCGATGAAATCGCAAAGAACCCCAAGGCCGATCTCATCCCTCTGGTAATCCGTCCTCTGCCGAACTCCCTATAACTGGCGGGTTACCCTCTCCGGTTTCCTTTGAGGATCACTTTGTTCCGAAATAGAGGAGAACGAGGCCGAGGAGGACGGCTGCGCCGCCAAGGACGCGGAGCGTCTTATCCGGGAGCAGCGTCAACTTGCGCAGGTAGGATTTGATCCGGTCGGGGTAGGTGAAATAGGGGAGGCCTTCGATGATGAAGACCATTCCGAGGACAGAGATAAAATACTTCATCGGCTTTCAGGAGATCCCTTCATTTGCTTGGCCTCCTCCCAGATCCGGTCCATCTCGGCCAGGGAGGAGTCTTTGGGGCTCTTTCCATGAGCGGCAAGCTCCCGTTCGATATGGGAAAAGCGGTCGATGAATTTCCGCAGCGAAGAGCGGAGCGCCGTTTCCGCATCCACCTTTGCAAAACGGCAGAGGTTGACCAGTGTGAACAGCAGGTCGCCCGCCTCGTCCTGGATCCGTTCCGGGTCTTTCATTTTCAGGGCGGCGCGGAATTCGGCCACCTCCTCCTCGACCTTGTCCAGGACACCGGCGGTATCGGGCCAGTCGAATCCGACCTCCGCGGCCCGGGCGGTGATCCGCTGAGCCTTGGCCAGCGTGGAGAGGGAACGGGGGATGCCGTCGCTGACGGGTAACCGCTTATCTCCCTTGTGCTCCACCTCCGTCTTGATTCGCTCCCAGTTCGTGCGGACCTCCTCGATGCCTGCGACCTCGGTGTTGCCGAAGACATGCGGATGACGGCGGATCATCTTCGCGGTGATTCCCTCCAGGATGTCCGCCATGTTGAATTCATCCGCCTCCTCGGCCATCCGGGCGAGGAAGAGGATCTGAAAGAGGAGATCGCCGAGTTCCTCCCGCAGATGCTCCGGAGAGGGACCCTCAAGCGCCTCGATGACCTCATACGCCTCTTCGATCAGATAGCGGCCGATATCCCCCTTCTGCTGCGCCCGGTCCCAGGGACAGCCGTCCGGGGATCGCAGCCGGGTGATAATAGCCAGCAGTTCCAGGAATTTTACTTCGACGTCGGTGGGTGGATTCAACGGGGGGGTCCTTTCCGGATTCAGATCGATCCTGCGGGGAGGGAGCGTCCCAGGAGTTCCACGATGTGCAGGACGGGTTGTTTCATCGCTAGCTCGCGGACCCCCCAGGCGAGCTGGAGGTGGCAGCCGGGATTGGCGGTGACGAGGGCGTCGGCGCCGGTGGACCGGACATTGCCGAGTTTACGTTCGAGAATACGGCGGCTCGTCTCCAATTCCTTGAGCGCGAAGGAACCGGCCATGCCGCAGCACCAGTTCGATTCCCTCATCTCCCGCAGTTCGACCCCGGGGATCGCCCGGATCACCTGGCGCGGCGGGCCGGAAAGGCCCTGGCCGTGCACGAGGTGACAGGGTTCATGATAGGTGACGCTGAGCGGTACCGGACGGAGCCCCTCGGTCCGGATGCCCGCTTCCGCAAGGAATTCGGAAATGTCCCGGATCTTCGCCCGGAAACGGACCACCTTTTCATGGTCGCCGGGTCCCTCCAGCAGTTCCTCGTATTCCTTGAGCGCACAGCCGCAGCCGGCGCAGTCGGTCACGATGAAATCGACGTCCAGCGAGAGGAAGAGGTCGATGTTGATCCGGGCGAGACGGCGGGCGGTTTCGCGCTCCCCTTCGGCCAGATGGGGCGCGCCGCAGCACTTGACCTCCCTCGGCGTGACGACGTCGAAACCCTGCTGGGAGAGGATGCGGGCCGTCTGGCGGGAGACCTCTGGGAAGACCAGGCTCATCGCGCAGCCGAGGAAAAAGCCGATACGCCCCCTTTTTTTGCCTTGGGCGGGGATCATCTCCGGGATCTCCAGGCGGAGCGGCTGGGCCAATGTCGGGAGGATCCCCTCCATCTTGGCGAGTGCGCCGGGCAGGAACCGGTCGATCCCGAGACGGCGGACCGCCCACTGGAGGCCGAGCCGCTGGTAGAGGCGGACGGGCAGCATGGAGGTTTCCATCAGCGCGGGCGACGGGAGCATCCGCTTCAGGATGAAATCGCGCAGCATGCCGGCGGGCAGGGAAGGGGGGTGAAAAACCTGTGACTGGCTCCGGCAGAATTCCATGATCGTTCCGACGCGGACCCCGGACGGGCAGGCGGTGGTGCAGGCCTTGCAGTCGAGGCAGAAAAAAGACTCGTCCCGGACGGCGGGGGTAAATTCCAGACGCCCCTCGGCGACGGCGCGGGCAAGGGCGGCCCGGCCCCTCGGGCTCGATCTTTCCCGGTTCGTCAGCGCATAGGTGGGGCAGACCGCAAGACAGAAGCCGCAGCGCATGCACTGGAGAATGGATTCGTAACCCGGGGCGTCATCGGGATGAAAGTTGCCCACCGTGGCTTGCTCAGCCATTCGTTCCTCCCGGAATCGGCGATTCCGCCGGAACCCCTTCATCGATGAAGATCTTCCCCGGATTGAGGCGGCCGTCCGGGTCGAAGGCGTGCTTGATCCGGCGCATGACGCCGATGCCCCCCTCGCCGAACTGGCGCAGAAGGTATCCCTTCTTGGCGATGCCGATCCCGTGTTCGCCGGAGACGGTCCCTCCGATCGAAAGAACCATTTCGTAGAGCTCGGAGAAGAAGGCGTGGACCCGGGCGATCTCTTCCCGGTTCCGTTCGTCGGTCACCGCCGTGGGGTGGAGGTTTCCGTCGCCGGCATGGCCGAAGGTGGCGACGCGGATTCGGTATTTTTCGCTGAGGCGTTCGATCTCGGCAAACGTTTCGGCGAGACGGCTCCTGGGCACGGTCGTATCCTCGAGGATGGTGGTGGGGGAGACGCGGGCGACGGCCGAGAGGGCGGTCCGGCGCGCGGCGGCGAGTTGCAAGGCCTCCTGGGTGTTTGCGGCCTGGCGGATCAGGTCCGCCCGAACCTCCTCGAGGATCTTCCGGACCCCCTCCGCCTCTTCGGCGACGACCGCGGGGTGGCCGTCCACCTCGATCAGCAGCAGCGCCCCCATCTCTCGGGGGAGGCCGATTCGGGCGTAGTCCTCGACGCAGTTGATCGTCGTCCTGTCCATGATTTCGAGGGTTGCGGGGATGATCCGCGCGGCGATGATTTTGGAAACGGCCTCGCCGGCGGTCCGGATATCCCGGAAATAGGCGAGAAGCGTCCGCTTCTCCTGCGGCGGGTTGATCAGACGGACCGTCGCCTCGGTGATGATGCCGAGGGTCCCCTCGCTGCCGACCAGCAGGTCGCGGAGCGAGTAGCCGGCCACATCCTTGACGCATTTGTTTCCGGCGTGAAATTCCGCGCCGTCGTAGAGGAACCCGGAGAGGGCCATCACGTAGTTCCGGGTGACGCCGTATTTGAGTCCCCGGAGACCGCCCGCGTTCTCCGCGACATTGCCTCCGAGCGTCGATACGTTCTGTGAACCGGGGTCGGGCGGGTAGAAGAGACCCTTTGCCGCCGCGGCATTGAAGAGATCCACCGTGATGACGCCCGCTTCGGCGGTCAGGGTCAGATTTTCCTCATCGATCTCCAGGATCCGGTTCATCCGGGTGAGGCCGAGGACCATGCCTCCCCGGCAAGGGGCGCTTCCTCCGGAGAGGCCGGTGGCGGCGCCGCGGGGGGTGACGGCAAGACCTCGCTGCGGCTCACCTCCAGGGCGGCCCGCAACCCCTCCCGGTTCTCCGGAAAGACGGCCACGTCCGGAACCCCCGCGATTTCCGGTGTGGCGTCATAACCGTAGACGAGTAGATCTTCCCTTTCATGGTAGACATTTCCGGCGCCGACCTTCTGCCGGAGTTGATCGATGACGGTTTTGTTCAGCACGGCATGCCTCCGCCCACAGGGTTCCCGCTCGGGACGATGAAAGATTCGACCGTTCTGCGGCCAGGAACATATAGTGGCGAGATGCATCCAAAGTCAAGACGAAAAACGGCAGGAAATAGTTCTTGACAGCGTTCCGAAAGCTTGTTAGCAGGGAACGCTCATTGCGGGAAAACCCTTCCTCCTTTATAGGTGCCGTCATGGATATGAAACGTGACTACTACGAGGACATTCAGCTCTTTCAGAGCGGGGTGGTTCTTTTCTGGACGGTTGCACTGCTGCTTGTCCTGTTCACCCTGCCACTGGTCGTCCCCAATTATTACGTCTATCTCTTCAATATCATCATGGTGCACATCATCCTGGCCGTGGGTTTGAACATCCTCGTGGGATCCACCGGCCAGATATCCCTGGGCCATGCCGGTTTTTTCGCGATCGGCGCCTATGGGACGGCCCTGATGATGTCGATGCTTCAGATGCCCTTCATCGTCGCTATTCTGATCGCCGCGTTTATCGCGGCTTTTTTCGGCTTTATCCTCGGGCTGCCTGCGTTGCGCCTGGAGGGCCCCTACCTCGCCATCGTCTCGCTGGGTTTCGGGCTGACGATCATGCATATCATCGGGGGGGTCGACCTCTTCGGAGGCCGGATGGGGATCAAGGTTCCGCCGCTCGATCTGGGAATCAAACAACTGGGGATCAGTTGGATTTTAACCTCTGACTTCCAGAAATACTACCTGATCCTGATCACGACGATCATCATGGTGGTCGGCGCGCGGAATATTCTGAAGACCCGGGTCGGACGCTCGTTTGTGGCGATCAGGGACAGCGACATCGCCGCGGAGGTGATCGGCGTGAATCTGACCATCTACAAGACCATGGCCTTTGCCGTCAGCGCCTTTTATGCCGGGATCGCCGGGGGATTGTTCGGCTTCGTCCTCGGTTTCTTCGATCCTTTTACCTTCAACATGATCCTCTCCATCATCTTCCTGGTGATGGTCGTGGTCGGCGGATTGGGCACCATTATGGGGGGAATCATGGGCGCCGCGCTGATCACCTACCTTCAATACGATCTGCTGAAAAACATCGCCGAAGTGCCCTATTTCGGCGCACTGATGGTGACCGTTTCAAAACAGTGGTTTACACTGGTCGGTCTCGAAAATTTCAGCAGCAT
>Ga0351972_10401_pt1 | contig 11097 bp, 8 predicted proteins | sample TotcelHFGM3001N9_FD_206747 | JGI IMG/M metagenome (GOLD analysis project Ga0351972, IMG submission 206747) | Enriched cells from coal bed in the Powder River Basin, Montana, United States - Total cells FGM rep2 HSBNCT.FGM.300.1.N9 ...
AGGTGACTCACAGCGGCGGGAGCTATGTCGTGGACGAAGACGAAACCGTGCCGGTGGGGACCAAGGTGAAGGCATGAACGAATCTCCTGTCCAGAAATCGGCCTTGCGAACGTTTGCCGAGGACCTGTTGTCCGCGCCGCAGCGGATCTGGCGGGCGGCCTTTCGCGGCGGAGCACCGACCACGGACCGGACGCGATCGCTGTTCGTGTTCGGCAACGTGTTCCTGCATCTGCACTTTGTGCGGACGCACCGCTGGAGTCTCCGCTGGACCACGACCATGGGCTTGGGCATCGCCGCCACGGCGGCGTTCCTGATCGCGCTGGTGACCGGCGTGTTGCTGATGTTTTATTATAAACCTTATCCCGACGTGGCCTACGACTCGATCAAGGACATCCACTTCGTTGTGCCCACCGGCCGTTTCATCCGCAACATCCATCGCTGGGCGGCGAACGTGATGGTGGTGGCGGTCATCCTGCACATGGCCCGCACGTTCTACACCGCCTCGTACCGCAAGCCTCGCGAGTTCAACTGGCTGGTCGGCTTGGGGCTGTTCGTGCTGACCCTGGGGCTGTCGTTCACCGGCTATTTGCTGCCCTGGGACCAGCTGGCCTACTGGGCGATCACGATCGGCGCCAACATCGCCCAATCGCCCCGCGAGGTGACGGATGCCCTGGGCCTGACCGAAGTCTTCGATCCGGGCGGGCTCCAGCGCCAGCTGCTACTGGGCTCGGACGTGGTCGGTGACGAAGCGCTGATCCGCTTCTACCTGTTGCACGTGATGATCCTGCCGCTGGCCTTGACCGTGCTGCTGGCCGTGCACTTTTGGCGGATCCGCAAAGACGGCGGGATGACGCGGCCGACGGACGCAGACCAGCGGCTGGGACCGCCGCCGCCCGACACGTATCCGGTGTTCACTGAGGCCCCGGCCAAGACCTATCACCTGGCGGCCATCGTCCGCGGCCGGACGCCGGCGGTTGGACGCGGACCGGAGCAGACCGTGCCGTCGGTGCCGCACCTGTTCTACGCCGAGTTGGGCGTGCTGATGCTGACCGTGTTGATTTGCGTGGCGTTGGCGATGGTTTCGGATGCCCCCCTGAAAGAACTCGCCAATCCCGACGTGCCGGAGAACCCGGCCAAGGCGCCGTGGTATTTCCTGGGCTTGCAGGAACTGGTGTCGTTTTCCGCATTCATGGGCGGCACCGGCATTCCGGCGATCGTGCTGATCGGATTGGCGCTGATCCCATTTTTGGATCGCGAACAGACGGGGACCGGCCAATGGTTTGGCGGACCGGGCGGGGCCTCGTTGGTCCGCCGGGCGGCGATCGTCGGCCTGGCTTCGACCGTGGCCCTGGAAGCGCTGGTGATCCGCTACGGCTGGCTGCGGGAATGGTATCCCGACATTCCCCAGCTTGTGATCACCGCCGTCAATCCGGGTACGATTTTGGCCAGCTGGTACGCCTTGTATTCGCTGTGGTTGGTCAAACGGTACGATTCCGCCCGCGCGGGAGCGCTGGGCTTGTTCACGTGTTTTCTGTGCGGGTTCCTGGTGTTGACCGTGATCGGCACGTATTTCCGCGGGCCGAATTGGGACTTCTACTGGTCGCCGGCAGAGTGGCCGCGTCATTAGTGCATTGTCATGAACAAAAACAAACACCTGCTGTTGTGGTCGAGCCTGGGCGTGCTGGCCCTGCTGGTCGCCGCTGCCGTTCAGGAGAACTTTCTCAAGGATTGGCGGCAGATCCAGGCGTCGGCCCGCGCCGACGGCGGCCCGATCGACGTCCGGCTGCGGCAAATCGTGGTGCCCAAGCTGAAGGTCACGGACCGTTGCGTGTCGTGCCATGTGGGGATGGTGCCGGGCGAGCAGGGCCTCAGCGGCAGCCCGCTGGCAGCGGCTCACTCGCGGCTCGTTCACGATCCGGGCGAGTTCGGCTGTACCGTCTGCCACGGCCCGTCCGCGGCGGCTTGGTGCGTGGCCAGATGCTTTGCGTACCAATCCGGATCCAGGCCGGCCGCGCCGATTTGCGACAAATCCGGACCTTCCATCCCGCTCGCGCCGTCCGGCCGCAGCGTTCCTCCCCGTCCGTCGATGCGGTGACAGGCGAGGCAATCGTAACGTTCCACCAGACTTTGCCCCCGCCGCAACTGGGCTTGATTCGGCACGCGAATATGCGTGTGGCAGCTGCCGCAGCCCGCAGAGGCGTATTGGACGGGAATCATCGGCTGCGGCCAGAAATGCACGTCGCCGTGCGCGTCCGCCTTGTCCGTCGCGCGGCCTTGTCCGCCGTGGCAGACGTCGTTCGGGCCGATCGGCCAAGCGGACCGGGAAGCGATTGCCGAGTACCTGATTTCGCGCGTTGGCGCTCCGCGTCTGATCGCCGCCAAAGCGCTGTTTCATTCGCTCGGCTGCCGCGGCTGTCACAAGATCCGCGGCGTGGGCGGCGACGACGGCCCCGATTTGACCCTGACCGGCGACAAAGACCCGGGCCAGGTCGATTTCACCCACGTTTCGGGCGAAGCCACTGTGGCCAACTGGCACGCGGAACATCTGCGCGATCCGGCCAAGATCGTGCCGGGCTCGCTGATGCCCGACCCGGGGTTGAGCGACGAGCAGATCGATCTGCTGACGTTCTATCTGCTGTCGCTACGGCGGAGCAGTTTTCCGGAGGCGTTCTGGCCCCAGGACCGAATCCGTGTCGAGCGGTTCGGCGAACGCGAATTTGCGACCGACGGCGAGACGTTGTTCGGGACGTTTTGCGCGGCCTGCCACGGCGCGGCGGGCGAGGGCCGACGGTATCCGGGCACGCTGCCGTTTCCGTCGGTTAGCAATCCCGATTTCCTGGCCGCGGCTAGCGACGATTTTCTCGCCCGCACCATCCATCACGGTCGGCCCGGTCGGCGGATGCCGGCTTGGGGCGGCAAGGACGGCGGTCTGCGGCCCGAGGAAATTGCGGCGGTAGTCGATTTTCTAAGGCGTCAAAGCGGAGTCGCCGAGCCGCAGCCGACGGATCCTCGACGGCGCTGGGTCCAGGCAGACGCGGCGGCGGGCGAGACGCTGTACGCGCGGTACTGTAGCGGCTGTCACGGGGTTCGCGGCGAAGGCTCGCAAGCGATTCAACTGAACAACCCGGCCCTGTTGGAGGCCGCCTCGGATGACTACCTGATCGAGACGATCGGACGCGGCCGGCGGGGCACGCCGATGCCCAGCTTTCGCCAGGGATCGACGACCAATCCGGCGCTGTCCCCGGCGGAGATCGAGACGATCGTGGCCTATCTTCGGACGTGGGAGCAGGGGCAGGAATGACGACGCACCGATCAGGCTGGAAAGCCTGACGTACACCCAGGAGAACCAATCATGCATCAGCACAACCTCACGCGGCGCGACTTCCTGGCGGCGGCCGGCGCGGCCGGCTTCGGGGCCCTGATCGCGTCCGCCACGCGAGCCTGGGGACTGGAGGCGGTGACCAATCCCCTGGCTTCGTATCCCGAACGCGACTGGGAACGCGTCTACCGCGACCTGTGGAAGGTCGATTCCAAGTTCACCTTTTGCTGTGCTCCCAACGATACGCACAACTGCCTGCTGAACGCCTACGTGCGGCAGGGCGTGGTGACGCGAATCGGTCCGACGATGCGGTATGGCGAAGCGGTGGACATCGACGGCAACGGCACGACGCACCGCTGGGATCCGCGGGTCTGCCAAAAGGGCCTGGCCTTGACGCGGCGGTTCTACGGCGATCGCCGCGTCCAGCAGTGCATGGTCCGGGCCGGGTTCAAGCGGTGGGTCGAGCAGGGGTTTCCGCGGACCGAGGACGGCTCGCCGCCCAAGGAGTTCTTCCAGCGGGCCCGAGACGAATGGGTTCGCCTGCCGCACGACGATGCCGCCAAGATCGTTGCGGCCGCCTTGAAGAACATCGCCGAAACCTACACCGGCGAAGAGGGCCAGAAGCGATTGCTCGCTCAGCATTACGACCCGGTGACGGTCGAGGCCACACAGGGCGCCGGCACGCAGGTGCTGAAGTTTCGCGGCGGGATGCCGCTGTTGGGCATCACCCGCGTCTTTGGCATGTACCGCTTGGCCAATTCGATGGCCCTGTTGGACGACGCGATTCGCAAGGTCGGACCCGATCGGGCGCTGGGAGCCCGGGGGTTCGACAATTACAGCTGGCACACCGACTTGCCGCCCGGGCACCCGATGGTCACCGGCCAGCAGACCGTCGAGTTTGATTTGAATGCGATCGAGCATGCCAAAACGGTCGTCGTGTGGGGCATGAACTTTATCACGACCAAGATGCCCGACGCTCATTGGCTGACCGAAGCCCGTTTGAAGGGCACGCGGATCGTGGTCATCGCTTGCGAATACTCGGCCACCTGCACCAAGGCGGATCACGCCATTGTGGTCCGGCCGGGCACAACGCCGGCCCTGGCATTGGGCCTGGCCAACGTGATCTTTCGCGACCAGCTGTACGATGCCGATTACGTCCGCCGCTGGACGGACCTACCGATGCTGGTCCGCCTGGACACCTTGAAGCATCTGCGGGCGTCCGAAGTATTCGGCTCGCAGCCGGCCGAATTGACCAACGAAACCCGGGTCCTGGGTCCGGACGAAAAGGAGCCGCCGGCCGCCCAGCAGCGGGAGATGCTGATCCCCGCCGCGCTTCGCGACGAGTGGGGCGACTTTGTGTGGTGGGACCGCGAGACCGGTGCACCCCGGGCCTTGACTCGCGATCAAGTCGGCGAGAGATCCGAAGTCACGGACCCGTTGTTGGAAGGTTCGGTCGACGTCACGCTGGCCGACGGCGCCACGGTCCGCTGCCGCCCGGTGTTCGATTTGATCCGCGAGTATGCGGCGCACTTCGACCCCCAGACGACCGAACAGCTGACGTGGGCGCCGGCGGCGGCGGTCGAGTCGCTGGCTCGTCACGTGGCGCGAGAGCCGGGAACCACGCTGTTTGCCGTCGGCATGGGACCGAACCAGTTCTTCAACAACGACAACAAGGACCGCGATATCTTTCTGCTGGCCGCCTTGACCGGCAACGTCGGCAAGATCGGCGGCAATGTCGGCTCGTATGCCGGAAACTACCGCGTGGCCCTGTTCAACGGCTGTCCGCAGTACATCAACGAGAACCCGTTCGATATCGAATTGGACCCGGCCAAACCCGCCCGGCCCAAGCAGTATTGGAAAGCCGAATCGGCCCATTACTACAACCACGAGGACCACGTGCTGCGGGTCGGCAACCGGCTGCTGACCGGCCGGACGCACTTCCCCACGCCCACCAAATCGCTGTGGTTCGCCAACGCCAATTCCATCCTGGGCAACGTCAAGTGGCACTACAACACGGTGGTCAACGTGCTGCCGCGGATCGAGATGGTATGCGTGAACGAATGGTGGTGGAGCACATCGTGCGAATGGGCCGACGTGGTGTTCGGCGTCGATTCCTGGTGCGAACTGAAGACGCCCGACATGACGGCTTCGGTCACCAATCCGTTCTTGTCGATCTTCCCCCGCACGCCCTTGCCGCGGATCTTCAACACGCTGGGCGACATCGACGTGATCGCCCTCGTGGCCTCGAAGATGGCGGAGTTGACCGGCGACCGGCGGTTCCACGATTACTTCCAGTTCGTGCGGGAGAAACGCACGGAAGTGTACTTGCAGCGCGTGCTGGATTTCTCGACCAACACCAAGGGTTACCAGATCGGCGATTTGGAAAAGAAAGCCCTCGAGGGCGTCCCCGTGTTGATGAACAGCCGCACGATTCCCAAAGCGGTGGGCTACGAACAGGTGACCGACTCGCGGCCCTGGTACACCAAGAGCGGGCGGCTGGAATTCTATCGCGAGGAGGACGAGTTCATCGAAGCGGGCGAGAATTTGCCGGTGCACCGCGAGCCGGTGGACTCGACGTTCTACGAACCGAACGTGATCGTGGCCCCGGCCCACGAAGCGATCCGTTGCGCGGGCCCCGAAGCGTATGGCGTGACCCTGGACGACATGAGGTGCGACGTCCGTTGCGGCCGCAACGTGGTCAAGACGTGGGCCGAGACGCAAGTTTCGCCGCACCCGCTCGCCAAGGACGGGTATCGTTTCGTGTTCCACACGCCCAAGTACCGGCACGGCGCGCATACGATGCCGATCGACACGGACATGATCGCGGTGCTGTTCGGGCCGTTCGGCGATCTGCATCGGCAGGACAAACGCAGTCCGTTCGTGAGCGAAGGCTACGTGGACATCAACCCGGACGACGCCCGGGAGTTGGGTATCGAGGACGGCGACTACGTGTGGATCGACGGCGATCCGGAGGACCGGCCGTTCCGCGGTTGGCAGGAGAACAAGCGGGATTACGATTTCGCCCGCCTGCTGTGCCGCGCCCGCTACTATCCCGGCACGCCTCGCGGCGTAACGCGGATGTGGTTCAACATGTACGGCACCACGCCGGGCTCGCGGGCCGGCCAGGCGCAGCGGGCCGATGGCCTGGCCAAGAACGAGCGCACCGGCTATCAAGCCATGTTCCGCTCCGGCTCGCACCAGTCCGCCACCCGCGGCTGGCTCAAGCCGACCTGGATGACCGACTCGCTGGTGCGCAAGACGACGTTCGGGCAGGCCATCGGCAAGGGCTTCTTGCCGGACGTGCATTGCCCCACGGGCGCCCCGCGCGAGGCCATCGTCAAGATCACCAAAGCCGAACCGGGCGGACTGGACGGCGAAGGATTGTGGCGGCCCGCGGCCTTGGGAATCCGGCCGGGATACGAGTCCGCAGAGATGATCAACTACCTTGCCGGCGAATTCCTCGCGGGCGGCGATCCGAAGGAGACATAACTGATGGCACGCGTTCACAATTGGCAGATCGGGCGGGATATGTCCTACTGGTATCCGGAAAATCGCCCGCAAAAACAGTTTGCCGCTGTCTTCGACATCAACAAGTGCATCGCCTGTCAGACCTGTACGCTGGCGTGCAAGACCACCTGGACCTCCGGCAAAGGCCAGGAGTACATGCTGTGGAACAACGTCGAGTCGAAGCCCTACGGGTTCTATCCGCTGAGTTGGGATCTGAAGCTGTTGCAGATGCTCGGCGCCCAGCAGTGGCAAGGCGGCGAGTACTCGGGACGCACGATTTTCGAGTCGGCCGAGGCCGGCCAGCGCGTGCTGGGTTGGCGGCCAGACGAGCGCGATTACGCGTACCCGAACGTCGGCGAGGACGATTGTGCCGGCCAGATCGACAACGGCGCGGACCTGCACGTGCCGCATCTGACTTGGTTCTTCTACCTAGCTCGCATCTGCAACCACTGTACGTACCCGGCCTGCCTGGCCGCGTGCCCGCGCGGCTCGATTTACAAACGGCCCGAAGACGGCATCGTGCTGGTCGATCAGGGCCGCTGCCGCGGCTATCGCGAGTGCGTCCAAGGCTGTCCGTACAAGAAAGTGTTCTACAACCCGCTGACGGGTACGTCGGAGAAGTGCATTGCCTGTTACCCCAAGGGGGAGAACGGCCTACAGCCGCAATGCTTTGTCAACTGCATCGGCAAGATTCGCCTGGCCGGCTTCCTGTCAACGCCGAACGCCGCCAAACCGGAGAACCCGTTGGACTACCTGGTCCACATCCGGAAAGTGGCCCTGCCGCTGTTTCCCCAGTTCGGCCTCGAACCCAACGTGTACTACATCCCGCCCATCCACGCTCCGGCGACGTTCCTGCACCAGATGTTCGGTCCCGGTTCCGAAGCCGCCATACGAACGTATCGCGCCGCCGCCAACGATCCGGATCTCGCTGGCCTGCTGGGCCTGTTCGGCTCGACGGAACGTACGGTCGCCATTTGGAAACGGGAAGACGATTGGTTCATCGGCTTGGATGACCGGGAGCAAGAGATCGTCCGCGTGCCCTTGCGGGAGCCGGTTCACGTGCGGCCGGCGTACGACGAGAAACATCAGATCGCACGTGTGAACTGTCCGTAAATCCACGTGGTCCGGTCTCTCCGAGACCGGAAATGCGAGTCTCGGAGAGACTCGCCCACGTGGTAGCCTCTCTGCGACCCAGCCGACTGCGACCTCGTGACCAAGGAGATTACCGATGTCCCGCTCCGTACGACTCACGATTCTCGTGATCGCCGTGGCAGCATTCCCCCTCCCCGCTTGTCGGCGGCCGGCTCCGCCTCCGCCGGGGACAGGCGTGGAGCTTGTCCCCGTGGCCGCGCTGCCAGCCGACCCCGAGGACGGAGTTTGGAACATGGCCGACGAGTTCATCGCCGATTTGCTCCCGCAAGACCTGGTCGAGCCGCGGAAGCTGCACCCCACAACCACCGCCGTACGGGTCCGCGCGGTCACGGATGGCAAAGACGTCGCCTTTCGCCTGGAATGGTCCGACCCGTCGGACGACGACACGTCCGATCCAGCCCGTTTCTCGGATGCCTGTGCCGTCCAGCTTCCCGCCAAGATCGAGCCCACCGTGCCCGCGCCGCAGATGGGCGAAAAGGGCCGCCCCGTTGAGATGACCTTCTGGACGGCCGCTTGGCAAGCGACGGTCGATGGCCGCGGCGATTCGATCCGCGACCTCTATCCGAACGCCGCCGTAGACCACTACCCGTTTCAAGCTCCCGCTCTGGAAAAAGACCCCGCGGGCCAGCGCGAGATGGCCGTCCGCTATGCGCCCGCCCTGGCCTTGGGCAACCGGATGGCCGGCCCGCGGGACCAGCCGGTCCAGGACTTGATCGCCGAAGGCCCCGGCACGGTCCACCCCGCCCCCGCCTCCGATTCCCGCGGTTGTGGCCACCGAACCCCGAACGGCTGGGCGGTGGTCATTACCCGCCGACTACCCGCAGGCCTGTCGCCGGAGGTCGGTTCGCAGATCGCCCTGGCGGTCTGGAATGGCACTCACCAAGAAGTCGGTGCTCGCAAGATGCGCACCGGTTGGATCAACCTGACCATGCGAGGCAACCCATGATCGGTACGACGGCAGATGTGAAACCGCGCGTCGCAGAACTCCTCCGCGAGGCGACCCAATGGCGGCTGATCGCAGTCCTCTTCTCCTGTCCCCAAGGCGATTGTTGGCACTCGGAGGTGGCCGCGTTGGCGTCAGAAGTCGCGGACGAGCAATTGCAGGCCGCTGCGGAGGCAGCCCTGGCCGAAGCCAGCGAGGGCTTGTATCACACGACGTTCGGCCCCGGGGGACCCGCCGCGGTGCGCCAAGTCAGCTACCTACACTCCACTTTGTCCGGCCAGTTCCTGGCCGATTTGCGCGGCATGTACGAGGCTTTCGCTTACCAGGCGACGAGCGAAGAACCGCCGGATCACGTGGCGGTCCAAGCCGATTTTGTCGGCTACCTTCGTCTGAAGGAAGCCTTTGCCCAAACGCGCGGCGAAGAAGAGCACGCGGCGGTAACCGCCGATGCGGTGCAGCGCATCCTGGACGAACACCTCTCGATCATCGCGGAGCCGCTGTCGCGATCGTTGGCCGCGTCGGGCATTTCGTACCTGGCCGGCGCCGCCGCAGCCCTTCTGCAACGCGTCGGCCCGCCGCGACACACAACACCCCAGACGGAAGATGCGTTTCCGGTCGTCGCCCCGGGCGGTCTGCCGGAGTGGCAGGACGCCTAACGCCAAGCGAGCAATTCTCCAGGCAAGACTCGCCGCCGTATCGCGTGGCTGATCTTCCGTGTCCGTTCGCCAAAGAATTCGGCATCCGGCTCAGCGCGATGGTCCGATGCAGTACAAGTGTTTTTCGCCGCGGAGGAATATCTGGCCTTGGCTCACGGCGGGCGAGGCGAAGCAGTATTCCCCCAGCTGGTTGACGGCCACGATTTCCAACTCGCGGCCGGGCCGGACGATCTTCATTTCGCCATCGTCGGCCAGAAAGTACACCAAACCGCCGGCTTCGATCAGCGACGCGCTGTAGTGCTTGCCCAACCGCTCCATCCAGACGCGTTCACCCGTGTCGGCGACAAAACAGCTGGCAATGCCGTTGTCGGCGGCTACCAGGAAGTACTCGCCGCTGACGATCGGCGACGGGACATAGGAACATCCTTTGGTGGTTCGCCACGCGATGTGGGATTGTGTCACGTTCCCCTGCCCTCCGGGATCGATGGCCAGGATGTGATACTCGGGAAAGCCGGCGGTCAGAAACAACAGCTTGCCGTTGTACACCAGCGACGCCACGAATTGCTCGGTGGGACCGTCGATGATCCAATGCCGCGAGCCGTCGCGTGGGTCCATGCTGACCACGCACAAGCTGCCGGAGAGGATCATCTGCGTGCGGCCGCCGATGTCGCGAATGATGGGGGTACAGTAGCTGCGGGTCTTGTTTTCACGGGGCGTCTTCCAGCGGATCTTGCCGCTGGCTCGCTCCAAGGCGACGAGGTACGCGTCGCCGTCGTGATCGCCGTTGACGATGACCAGGTCCTCGAAAATGATCGGGGAACTGCAGTAGCCGTGGACGCTGGAAAACCGGCCCGGCCGCACGAGCCAGCGTTGATTCCCCGCGAAATCGTAAGCGGCGACGACCATATTGCCCGGCGTCACTTCGCGGTTGCTGCCAAAGTCCGCTTCGAGGAAGGTGACGTACACCAGTTCGCCATCGGTGGCCGGCGTGCCGGATGCGTGGCTGTTCAGGTTGTGCCGCTTCTCCAGCGGCGCCTCGATCACCGTCTGCTGCCACAGGATGCGGCCGGAGGTGCGGTCGATGCGGAACAAGACGCGAGCCTGGTTGTCTTCCAGGCAGGACACCAGAAACAGCTGATCGCCCCACACGATGGGCGACGAATGGCCTCGTCCCGGCAAAGGCGTCTTCCAAACAACGTTCTCGCCGCTGGCGCCGTCCCAACGCAGGGGGACGTCTTTCTCCGCGCTGCTACCATCACCGCGCGGCCCCCGCCAGCAGGGCCAGTTCTCGCCACTGGCCGCAGCGGCCGTTCCAAGCCCGATTGCCAATAACACCGCAGACGAATACCATCGAATCATGTTCGCTTCCTCGGTTTCGGGGACAGGGGCTGCGACCGCCACTGATTCAAAACGCATCAACTCGAATTATTGTATTGCCCAAGGGTAGAAACACAACGTGTGAGGAGACCAGCCATGACCGTGAAAAAATGGACGCTGACGGATGTCTCGAAGGGAATCTA
>Ga0351972_10405_pt1 | contig 11002 bp, 14 predicted proteins | sample TotcelHFGM3001N9_FD_206747 | JGI IMG/M metagenome (GOLD analysis project Ga0351972, IMG submission 206747) | Enriched cells from coal bed in the Powder River Basin, Montana, United States - Total cells FGM rep2 HSBNCT.FGM.300.1.N9 ...
CGAGGCGGCGTCAGCCTCTTGCTGAGGCAACTTGGCAAAGTTTGCGGACGGCTGCCGGAGGACGTTGCTGATCGCATCCGCGGCTTGCCGTTGCCGCAGATCGAGGCCTTGGGCGAAGCCTTGCTCGGCTTCCAATCCCTGTCCGATCTGCAGAACTGGCTGGATCTGAACGAAGGTTCCGCGGACTGAAGTTCCGGCCCCGTCGGATTCCTGCCGTCTTACGCACAGGCGCAAAGCTCGCGAAGCAGACGCCGATACCGCCAAGTCTTCGCGCCTTCGCGTGAAACGAACGGCCGGCCGGCTCAATGGCCGGATTGGAGGCGCAAGAATCGCTTGGGGTTTCCGACCGGGCCATTGTCGACTCGCAGAAAGGACGCCTGAGCCCACACGAGCCAATCACGTGGAGATCACCGTTTCGCCGAATCTTCGCGCCTTTTGCGCCTTCGCGTGAATCAAAGGGCCACCGCGACGCCGTATCTTCATGCATCTTGCCTTGACGCGTACCCCGGGAAGGAAGAGCAACCACTGTACCCGCGACTGCCGCTCGGAGGGTTGCGGGCGTTTCGTCGAGCGAGCTTGCACCTCTCGATCGACTGCCGTCGTTCGCTTGTCACCATCCGCACGCCACGGCGATTCCCGTTGTTTGCGTGAGTTGGTAAAGCGGGTTTGCGAGCACGATCCCATGTTCCTGTTCACTGCCGCCGCGGCGGGCGTCCTTGTCCGTTGATGGCGTTGACGCATGGATTTCGCTGGGTGATAATGAAGTTGCTGATGCGACTGAGTGCTTACGGAGCAATCTCGATGACTACGGTCTCTATTGTGCCTATTTCAGCCGAAGAGGGCGGCACCGCCTACCGTGCGCTCTCGGGCCGGCGGCGGGGCGCCGGCAAGACGCCGGGCGAGGCGTTGGATGCAATCCTGGAGCAGGACGAATCTGCGACACTCGTCGTGATCCAACGAAACGGTCCAGATCGGTTTTTCACCGCCGACCAGCGGAGACGTCTCGAAGACTTGATGGTCCGGTGGCGTGCCGCACGCGATGCAGGTTCGACACTCGCGCCGCACGAACAAGAGGAACTCGAAGGGCTGGTCGAGGCGGAATTGCGTGCGGCAGGACACCGGGCGGCGGCGCTGGCAGACGAGTTGGAGAAATGAACCCCCACTATCACGCCGTGGCCACTCGCGCTGAGCATCGCTGTGAATACTGCCATGCTCCTGAAGCCATCTTCAACTTCCCGTTCGAAGTCGAACACATCATCCCGCCGAACCGTGACGGGGCTCAGGATGACAGGAATCTCGCGTTGGCATGCCGGGCCTGCAACCTCTTCAAGAGTAATCATGTGGAAGCAACAGACAACGAGACGCGGACCACGGCCCGCTTGTTTGATCCTCGTCGCGACAGCTGGAATGACCATTTCCACGTCGATGCCGCTAACGGTCTGATCATCGGCATCACACCGGTCGGGCGGGCTACTGTTGAACGGCTGAAGATGAACTCCTCCACGCAACGCACAGCACGCCTCCAGTGGATCAAATTAGGATTGTTTCCGTAGCCCGTGGAGCTGAGCCAGGTGGTGCGAAGAGCCAGGCGGTGCAACCAGCCGGTGGACGTGCTGGTCCGGATGCGGTTGCTGTCAGACGCCGAACAGTGGATTCCGCGTGAAGACGAACCTAGGATTTTGGGTTGGCGATTGAAAATGGCCGACCCACGGCGAGCGATTCAGCGTCCTACGGTTGTCGCTCGCCCTGTGCTCCGCCGCAATGCACGCGTCCCCCTCTTGCACTGTCGCAGGTTCTCCGTTGCCCGCTGTCAAACCGCTGGCGCCAAGCATTCCGGCTTGGCCGGAAAAGCATCGCTGGCACAGGTCGACATGGTGGTTCGCGTGCGGTACGATGCGATGGATCGGGCAAGTCGGGCGGAGGCTGCTACGATGCAAATCACGGGGGACGATTCGCACTGCGCGTTTTAAAAAAAGTCTGACGGGGAGCGAAACCATGCCATTCATCCAACACCGACACCGCATCTCCATCCAAGCCATCCTGGTCCTGACCTGCATCGCCACGAACGGCGGATTTGCGGCGGCGGAAAAAGCACCGGTTCCAGACGAGGCGGCGGAGCAAACGGCCAAGAAGGCGGCGGGCGAGTTGTTTGCGGATCGTTTCAAGCAGGCCAAGACAACGGCCGAGAAGACGGCCTTGGCGACAGACATGTTGGACGCGGCGGGCAAGGTCCAGCCCGGTTCGGCAGATCGGTATGTGCTGCTCAAGATCGCCCGCGACATAGCGGCCGGAACGGGCGACGCGGCAACCGCGCTTCAAGCGGTCGAACGCCTGCTCGAGCAGTTCGACGAACCGGCGGCCGAACTGATCGGCGAAACGCTGCTGGTCGCGGCTCGCGAGGCCACCACATCCGCCCAGCACAAGGCCGTTGCGGAAGCGGCCCTGAGCTTCGCAGGAAAGCTGGCGGATGCCGACCAATACGACACGGCGTTGCGACTGTGCGAAGCCGCACGGTCGTCGGCTCAGCGGGCCAGGTTGTATCCGCTGACCAAGGAGTTGACGGCCCAGATCGAAGGTATCAAATTTCAACAAGTCCAGTCGGAGGTGTACCGCAGGGCGTTGAGCATATTGGACGACGAGCCCACGGAACCGGCGGCGAACCTGGCCGCGGGCCGGCATCTGTGTTTCGTCAAGGGTGATTGGAATCGCGGCGTGCCGATGTTGGCTTTGGGAAGCGACGAGGCGTTGAGGGCGGTCGCGATCAAGGATTTGCGCGGGGCTAATTCGGCCGAGGAGCAAGCCGCGATCGGCGACGGCTGGTGGGATTTGGCGGAAACCAAGCAGGGCGAGGAGCGGGACACGCTGCGGCTGCGAGCGGGACTTTGGTATCGGCAGGCCGAGCCGAAGCTCGCCGGAGGACTGGCTGGGCTGAAGGTCAAGCAGCGTTTGGAGGTGATCGCCAAGCTGGGCCGCGAGATTCCGACGGCGCCGAGCCCGCCGGCGAGCCCGCAGATCCCGCCGCTGGCGATTGCCCCGTTCGACGAACAGACCGCCAAGCAGCATCAGGCCGCGTGGGCCAAGCATCTGAAGGTTCCCGTGCTGTGGACCAATTCGATCGGCATGCGTTTCGCGCTGATCCCGCCGGGCGAATTTGATATGGGATCGACGGAGGAGGAGGTCGCTCGAGTGCGGGAAGAATCCAAGGTGCCGAAGGTGCCGGGAGCTGCTCCCGGACGATTGCCTTCCGAAGCCCCCAAGCACCGCGTCAGGATCACGCGGCCGTATTATGCGGGCATCTATGAAGTAAACCAGGCGGAGTACGAGCGGGTCATGGGAACGAACCCCAGCCGCTTGAAGGGCAGCCTTCGGCCGGTGGAAGATGTGACTTGGCACGAAGCGGTGGAGTTCTGTCGCCGGCTGAGCGAAAATCCGAAAGAGAAGACGGCCGGCGCGGTGTACCGCTTGCTCACCGAAGCCGAGTGGGAGCATGCGTGCCGCGCGGGCGCCACAGGCCGGTACAATTTCGGCGACGACGCGGAAATCCTCGGCCAGTACGCTTGGTGGGCGAAGACGTCGGGGAACAAGACACAGCCCGTGGGCCAGTTGCGGCCCAACGCATTCGGGTTGTTCGACATGCATGGGAACGTGTGGGAGTGGTGTGCCGACTGGCACGCCGACGACTACTACGCCATCTCGCCTGCAGAAGATCCCGCGGGCCCCGATTCGGGCTCGTCGCGTATATTGCGCGGCGGTTCGTGGCGCACCGCTCTCCAGGACTATGGCGAGGCGCGTACCGTAACTTCCGCGTCGCCGGAAGCCCGTTCCAGCGCTTGGGGATTTCGCGTGGCCAGAACGTTAACGCCTTGAATCGTTCCCCTTTGCCGCTTTGTGCGTCCCGCAAGCCCGTTTAGCATCTCTATGCATTCGCTGCCGGACATGCCGTGCGACACTCTCGAGCTTGATCTGGCAAATGGCCGCATCGATCCGATGCGAAACGAACCGTTTTCCGTATTTTTCAATATAAACTGAGAGCTCTTAGCCGATTAGCGATAGAGGGGGGGACAATAACCGCACGATTAAATTGTGGCAAAAAAGCGAGTCCTGCTTGGTCGCGTCCCGAAATTCAGCTAAATTGTTGGGAGGAAGACTTGTCTTCGGTTCAAGTTTCTTTTCACTTCAAGACGCATAGGAGCTTGAGATGCGCAGTGTCAAACAGGCTGGTCGGCCGGCGTTCACCCTCGTCGAGTTGTTGGTGGTTATCGCCATCATCGGGATTCTGGTGGCCTTGTTGCTTCCTGCGATTCAGGCGGCCCGCGAGGCGGCCCGCCGGACGCAATGCGTAAACAACCTGAAACAAATCGCGCTCGCCCTGCAGAATTACCACGACACGCAAAATACGTTTCCTTATGCATCGACATACAACATCGCCCCTCAACACACGTGGGTCGAGTTCATTCTTCCATTTGTCGAGCAGGCCGCAGTATTTGACCAAATGCGTTTCATCTACGCCAACAACGACACTGCCAACAGCACCAATCGAAGTCTCATCGAAAACGTGCGTTTCCCGTTCATTTCGTGCCCCAGCAGCCCGCTGGGCGAAGGAATGAGGGACACCAGCGGTTCCTGGGACAACAACTTCAATCACCAAGGTCTTGACTATCCGTTGTGTGCCGGCACGATCTCACCGGATGGCGCGACTCCCGACTGTGCGACCGTACCGAGCTTTTGCATAAGCTCCGCGACGATTATGTGGGGGGCCGGCCACAATTATCAGGATCGACCCGGGATCTTCAATCGAGGTGTGTTGGCACCCAAAATGCGACAGATCACCGATGGAACAAGTAACGTTTTCATCGCCGGCGAGAGACTTGCTCAGATGTGCAGATGGGGCGGTGCGTTCTGCCACAACTTTCCCATCGCGTTCATGGCGCAGAAGCCCAACAGTCCATCCCGAAACACGACGACGACCGATTATCGACGGAATTGCGGCTTTTCAAGCGCGCATCCCGGCGGACTGAATATGGCGTTGGCGGACGGATCGGTGAGTTTCATTCCCGATAGCGTCGATTTCCAACTCTGGTGCTGGCTGGGCGATCGGGGCGACGGAAATCCGGTTCACTTGCCGTAGAGGATGTTTCCAGGATCGCGAACGGCATGGGAAGCCGCGGACCATGCCAGCGCGAATGATGCACGCATTCACAATATCTTTAAGAAAGGTACGACTGATGCAACCACGCGTTGTTACTTCATGGTATTGGAGGGCAGTCTCCCTCGCGTGCGTTTGGATCGCACTTGCGGCCGTCCAAGGATGTGCGTCAGGCTCACCGATCGGTTTGGTGGCTGTCAGCGGCACGGTTACGTACAACGGTCAAGCATTGAAGAAGGGCACCATTACGTTCATGCCCGCCTCGGGGACCAACAGTTCGACAGGAGAGATTGTCGATGGCAAGTATTCTCTGAGCACGTTCAAGAAGGGCGATGGCGCGCCTCCCGGGCAGTATCAGGTAGCGATTGCCTCGTGGGATAGCGAACCCACGATGGACACGCAGGGCGTGCGAGCGATCCCGGAGAAATACTTCGATGCGAAGCGATCCGGCTTGACGGCCACGATTGCGGACAAGAGCCCTCAAACCGTTGATTTTACGGTGACGGCAGAATAGCCCGCGCTCGACGCATGGTATCTGAGGATCCTCTGGCGATTATGCAGGTCGGCCTCGAACAAAGTCCTTTCGGCTGGTCCACAGCCTTCTTGACGGCGGTTTCGTCTTTGGTTGGTATACGGGGCTTGCTGGACGGTCTATTTCTGGTAGCCTTATCCATTCACGCCGCCTCTTGGAGCAAGTTGGCGTCAAGGCGGTGAAGCGGATACAGGTCCGGACAACAAGCCGATGTCACTCTTGCGAGAAAGGCTCACAGGGGTCAGAAAAGGTGTCAACCGCCTTTTCGGCTGGGGTTACCTTCGGCAAGAATACTCGAAAAACACGTTTTTCGCATTTGCGCCCATAGCTCAGTTGGATAGAGCAGCGGACTTCTAATCCGCAGGTCGTAGGTTCGAATCCTACTGGGCGTGCCTTGCTTGACAGCGGTCGCCGAACGATCGTCCGGCCAGCTACTTTGGCCGTCTCGACGTCGACGAATTCTCGGACGACTCGGATGCCATTGTCCGCCGCGCAACCCCGCAGGAGCTTCGCTTGGGCGGGAATCGAGAAGCCCCCCTTCTCCTGCTCGTCGGAGGACACGCGGGCGTACAGGACGGCTTCGATTCCCTGGTAGTTATTGTCACGTGGCATAAGACGCTCCGTAGATCAGAGTTGCCGACGGACGAAATTAGACCAGTCCGAGCACCGCCGCCAATCGGATCAACAGGGTCACACACGGGATCACCCGGATTGCAGCGGAGCGGACCTTTACTTGCCGGCTGGGGTTGGTGAGCACCGGGACCACAACGGGGCGACCCACCGGTGACATTGGGGTGAAGATCGCAGCGGGCTGCAATCTCTTCATCCGCCTGTCGTCCCGCCCGATTCCACGGCAGCTGCAACTCCTCGGATCGGCTTGTCCAACAGCCATTTCCACTCCCAATCGCCGTCCCACTGGCGGGCCTCGGTGCGGTCGGGATTCCTCGTCACTTTGACGTTGGCCTTCACTCGGTATGCCGCGCGCAGGCGGTCGCCGCGGACTTGAATGACGAAAAAGCCGTTCTCCGTCTGACCGTCGTTGATGCAGGTCCAGGTCTTCTGTTCGCCTGCGGGGGCCCACTCCCGCACGCCCGTGCCGCTGTGGCCGTACAGGTTCAGCACGATGTTGTAGTCCTTCACGGCGTCGTACAGATCCTTCCAATCGGCCGGCGTCCACCAGTCGGTATCGAAGCCGCAGTGGCTCATCAGGACGACGGGGCGGCCGCTGGCGCCGACGCGCTTGGCCAGATCGGTCTTCAGGAAGGTCAGCGACCCCTGGGGATCGTGCCAGACGGGCGAATAGCGGACGCCCGCCCGCTGCTGATCCGCAGGGTAGAAATTCAATTGGACGAGGTGGACGTCGTCCCAGTCCCATGAGTAGTGCAAGCCGTTTTCCGAAAGGTTGCCGATCCAGCCTTTCTGTTGGCGCACCGCGTTCCGCTTCTTCAGCTCGGCCTGGAAACTGAACCCAAAGCGTTCCTTGCCGACCGGGGGGCCGTCATGATTCCCCCAGCCTTCGAAGACGGGATACTTCAGCAGGCCGTCCGTGCCGTCCAGGCCAAAGTCGGCACGGAAGAACTCGTATTGGGTCCGGGATTGCTGTCTGCCGTCCACCACGCGGTCGCCGTCGTCGATGCAGTCGCCCAGCACAACGACGCCCCGCGGCCGCTCGACGTTTCCACCGCCCAGTTGCTCGGGCCACAAACGTGTGGCGATGGCGTTCATCTCGCGGATCGAATCCCGGTTGCGTTCGTTGCGGGCCTCGTTCTCGAAGGCGTCGTAGTGGCAATCGGAAGTCGAGAGGAATGTGATGTTGCGCTCTGCCGCCTGGGCGAGGGCTCTTTCGGCTGCGGCAGGCAACAGCAGCGCTGCACATAATATGGCGAAAAGTCTCTTTGTTGGCATGGAATGTCTCACTCCTTTGCGGTCGGTACTCGGAAATGCGGTTGTTCTCTTCCCGGATGCCGGAACAGCGGTTCAGCACGATGGACGGCTGCGTCGTTTGCTCAAAGCGGTTGCCTGCGATAACGCCGCCCAGATTGTCCTCCCGCGTCCTACTCATGACCAACATCACCCGTCTTCACGTTGCCGGCGCACTTAACGGCAAATGGATCGACAACTTGTGCGCCACGTCTTCTTCTTACGTTCTCCAGAACCTGCAAATCCGAGCAAGTGACCGTACCGGCAGCGTGATCACTGCGGCCGGTTCACCCGCTTCGGTGGCGGTGCCATCGGAGTCGGGTCTTCGATCTTTCGCAGCAGGGCTTCAACATCGCCCCGCTTGAACAGCCGGTAGTTGTTGACCGGGTGCCGGTACTCGGTCAGCTTGCCGCTGGCCGCCCAGGCACGGACCGTGTTTGGGGCCACCCGAAGTCGAGCCGCCACTTCTTTCACCAGCAGAAAATCGTCGCCTTTCACGATCGTTTCCCCTTTGGCCGGTCGCCTTTAGCGGACGAGCAGGTCGATAATGCAACACCTTACCAAGGGTTCTGAGTGGGTACAACCACCCGTCGCCCCGCCTATGGCGGAAAGCGGACGGTATAGACCAGTTCTGGATTCGAGAACGCGATTCTTCCGGTTACGGCGAGTTTCGCAGACAACCGAGCGGCGATCCAAGGTAGGCGATTGCACCTGACCGCGACCTAAATTTCTGCCCATTTTGCGTCAAAATAACATGGAGGGCAGGCTTAGATAAGAGGGGGGCTCCGGGGACCGAACACCCCTTGTCCCCCCACGCATCGCCCAACGAACGCAGCACGGTGGATTGAGACTGTCGGACGCCAGTAATCTTGGGTCATCCAAGACCGCGGGCCATTCCTGCCTCAGTATCGACGAACCGTCGCGGCCGGTCAAGCAGGCAATGCCTTTCGGACCGTAACGACAGGGATCAACCGGCCGCGACGGGCCGACGCGGCCACATCGCGCGAGTGGAACGCGGCTCGGTTGCATCCCTTGGTCTGCGGTCTATCGGCCGGTGAACGACCATCATTCATCCGGCCGACGGTCATCATACTGCACGCTGGAGGTGGCGGCAATCAGGTTTTTGGCGAACGGCTCGCGCGCGGATCGCCGTCCGATCGAGTTTCGGTGGGACAGAAAAATTGATGACAGAAAAATGGGACCAGCCCCCGGCTTCAGCCGCAATATCTTTCTGTCATCAATTTTTCTGTCATTTCCGTTCGAAACTCTGAGTTCTTTCCGAGCGGATCATCCATCAGCGGTGCTGAACCGGGTTTCGAATCGCAGGCGGAGAAGTTGCGCATTCGGGCGTCGGCACGGTTTGGCCGAAGGCCTATTCCCACCGTAGCCTGGGGCAAACGCCCCAGGACCGCGTTATCATTCGGGCCTTTTTGGCCGAAGGCCATCTTCACCGTGTTCCGTCCGCCAGGATGAAGATGGCCTTCGGCCAAAAAACGGCTGTCCGCATTTCTTCCTGGGGCGTTGCCCCAGGCTACGTTGAAAATGGCCTTCGGCCAAGATTCCGGTCCGCCGATGCGCAACTTCGACCGTCGTGCTCTGCTGGCGAGAACGGATGCGATCGCGGAAAGACGTGGCCCGTCGCGAACACATCGGCCAACCAAGCCGCTCGGCAACGCAGACGCTCCGCACCGCAGATCGGGGGCCGGCGGATTTCTGTATGCGCGAACGTTTAAGCTCAGCAGCGGCGGCCGCGCCGAACGACATTGGTTTTTCGACTGGGTAGGCGTTTTATGTGGTCCACATAACATGCAGGCGCTACCTCTGCAGCGGCCCCTCGGATGGCCATCGGTTTTATGGGGCAACTTTCCGGCGGCAGAAGACGCATTAGCCAGTAAGCAGCTGGACATAAATAGCCTAATAGGCGATGCCGCGTGGCGTCGCGACTTTGGGGACCAGCTGGAGCCGCCATGCCGACCGACACACCGTCCGACCTGACCCTCGTCCGAGCCGCCAGCAGCTGGCGGAAATCCTCGCCCCCGGCGTGCTTCGCCTGCTGCGACAGCGACAGGTGGACGCCCGCAAAGATTCCACGAAAACTGCCGCCCCAAACCTTGATGGCCCGCCCGCGTCGAGGCTCAATGTGCCCTGGGGTTAACGCGTGTGAGCCCCAAAGAGCGAGCCGACCAGGTGTTGTCACCACCTCGCCGGCTCTCGCCACAACCACGCTTTTTTAGGCAAAGGGCATGTCATGACTGCCTCTGATTCTAGCCGCACTGCGGCTCTGCCGAAACGTGGCAAGCGGGCCAAACCGGCTGAGGGCGTCGACGCCGAGGTCGCGGTCCTGCAGCAAATGACCGTGGATGAACTGCGACGCACGTACGCCGCCGTCATGGGCGAGGCGCGCAATCGAATTTTCGGTTTCCGACAAGCCTGTCGAACAACGTCTTGGGGCTACAACGCGGTTCGCGACTGCTCGGCGCGCAGCTTCAGGGCGAGACAAGCGGAATCGCGCCGCACTATTTCACGCCGGTAGAAGAACTCGCTCGTCCAAATATGGTCGTCCGACGAATTTCGGACAAGCCTCTCACAAGCGTCGTGGGACTCGCTTGGTGTCCTAACAAAATCATCGCGATCACCGAATAACGAGCGGTTTGCGCACACGAGTCCATCCAAATATGGATATTCTCGGTGGTCACTATCTCACGGTCGCAACTCTCCTCCGTGCGACAGCAGTTTTCCTAAGCCCAACCCGAGTAAAGAATTACTAAGAATTACTGATCTATTAACGGCGTTGGCCCGGTGATAGTGGTACAGGCGGAACGCGGGTTGCATGGCGAATTATCGCGTTTGTAGGTGCATTACGTTTGGAGATGCCTGGCCGCTCAAGAGAAACGCAGACACGACCGGCTACTTTCCTGCCTTTTCCAGGTCGGATACGGGTCCTTGCTGTGCTTGCAAGTCTGGCCGTTGCGCTCGACGGAAGCGTTAGTGAACCGCTGCGAACGGTCGTCTGATCCTTGCGCTCTGGACACATTGCATGGGATCCAGACGTGCTCGCGTCCGAGGATGACCTGCGAATTTTCGCAAGTCAGCCGGCGGCGGGTTCCATCCCACACAGCTTTATGGAGGTTACAACATGCGTAAGAGGCTTCAGCGGCAGCGACGCCGCTTGGCAGTGTCTCTGGAACAGCTCGAAGACCGCCGTCTGCTGTTCGCCGCTCCGGTCCACGGCGAGTTGATTGAGGCCGGGCTTTTCGCCGTCGTTCCGGATACTCAGGCAATCATTACGCAGGCCAGCGATGCCCAGCATCTGTCGTTTGCAGTTAACCGCCAGGACCACTTTCACGGCAGCGACTTCACCGGAAGCGCCGCGCGGATCAATGAACGCTATCGGGCGGCGGTCG
>Ga0351972_10406_pt1 | contig 10936 bp, 11 predicted proteins | sample TotcelHFGM3001N9_FD_206747 | JGI IMG/M metagenome (GOLD analysis project Ga0351972, IMG submission 206747) | Enriched cells from coal bed in the Powder River Basin, Montana, United States - Total cells FGM rep2 HSBNCT.FGM.300.1.N9 ...
GCCGGAAAGGGAGCCTCCGGAGGTTATCCGGGAAACCCGCCAGAAAGACCACCGGCTTGCCCTTGGGCCAGGCCGAGGTCTTGGTGCTGATCACCCCCATAAACGGGCGGTTTATGCCCGAGGGCGTGCCGCTTAATTCGTGCACGGCGCTTCACCCCTGACTTCGGCCAGCGTCCGGTTGGTGATCCACGACCAGAACACATCCTGAACCCCCGGGTCATCCTGATCGATGAGTTCCAACAGAAATTCGATGATGGCCTTATGTTTCATGCAGAAATCGCTGCTGGGCCGGTGTCCGATCAGGTTCCCCTGAATGGCGTAATTGCGCACCGGGTCGGCCCCGCAGAAAGGCTGCAAGGGACAGGAATGACAGCCCGGCAGGGTTTCAACGCAGGAAACCTCGATTAACTCCCGGAGCACCGGCGAGGTGAAGATGTCCAGATACGAGTCCCGGTTCACATTGCCCAGGTAAAACCGGCGGTCTCCCATCTTGGCCAGCATCCTGGCTTCGTCACACGGATAGACATCGCCGTTGAAATCGTAGACTACCCCATTGATCCCGGCGCCGGTGGGGGATTGCAGGTCCACAAAACCGGTGCAGAACGGCGTCAGGATGCGGCTCAGCAGAATGGCGGCATAGCCTTCCACCAGGGGAGTGCCCGCCAGATTCAGATCAATGATATAGAGGAGGGCCTTCTTGTAAGCCTCCACAAACTCCTCCATGTCATAGGCAAAGCTCTGTCGATGTTCATGGCTTTGGGCGTACCCATAGGGGTTGACGTGCCGGAGAAATATCCCCTGAAAGCCCAGCCCGGCGTATACATCGATAATCTCGGTAAAATGGCTCAGGCCTTCTTTGGTGGCGGTCATCAGCGGGTTCACCCCGTCGGGCCCCAGGATGCTCCGGGACAGGTGGAGGTTGTGCATGAACCGGTCATAACTGCCTTCCCCGGTCCGCATTAAGCGGTGCCGGTCATGGATTTCCTTGGGGCCGTCCAGGGAGGTGGAGAGGCTGACCCCTTCTTTTTTGCAATATGCCAAAGTGGGTTCATCCATGAGGGTCAGATTGGTGCACAGGACAAAATAGAGGTTCTTGTTCTTTTGCCGGTTGAGTCTTTTCGCCTCGCGAACGATGGTCTTGACCACCTCAAAATTCAACAGGGGTTCGCCCCCCTGAAATTCTATCTTAATAACATCCGACGGGCTGGTCATGATTTTGTGGACCACGTTGACGGCGGTCTCGGGGGTCATGTCCCATCGCTGCTGGTCCGTGGGCTGGCTCGATGCATGGCAGTAATTGCACCGCTGGTTGCACCGCAGGGTTACCACCACCATGTGCAGGCCGGTGAAACTCTTTAAAAATTCCCTCTTGGTGCGGTACTTGGTGGCCAACATGTCGATAACCGGGGTGACCGCGGTGTCGGTCAGGAAGTGCTTTCCCTTCAAATCCAGAAAGATGTCGGAGGCGGGATCCAGTTCATAGGACACGAGTCTTTCGAAGGTGGGCCGATCCAGGAAGATAAACTCCCCCACTTCATTGACCACCAGCATCCGGTTGCTGGCCACCGGAGAAAAGCGGAAGGGCATGAGCGTGTAGCGTTCATTCACGGCCGACAATTCTCTTGACCTCGGACTTGAGATCGTCCAGGGGTGCAAAGGCTTGCTGGACAATGAGGCGGCGTATCGCCCCATAGCGCTTTTCCAGGTCAAGCCGCAGCTGCTGGTCGATAAGCTCGTTCATGAATTTATTCTCGACCTTCACCCGGTCGGCCTCCGGGCAGGAATCCAGGAATTCCAGGGTAACTTTGACATATCCGGCCTGAGCCGGCTCCACCCGGTTGCCGCATATTCCGGACAGGGCGTAAGCGGCCGCAAAAACCGCTTCTTTTTCGTAAAGCTCCTTGCTGAGGGTGACTTCAAAACCGTTTGGTTTTCTTTTGACTTTAGCGTCCATCAGGGTTCCTTCTCTCTAACTATACGAAGACAAAATGGGTTACTCCAATCTCAAATAGCAATATATTCCTGTAACAAACCTCAACAGGGAAATCGTCGAAGAAGTGATGTTTCAAATTTTTTGGTGCTAAGCAACTATGAGGAAGAGCTTGCAGGGTTATAACTTAATATCTGTAGCCGTTATAATGTGAGTAGTGGGCCCGATGGGCGTAGTGAGCCCAGTGCGAAGCGTGGTTTCTATGCGACCAATGGTTCCAATGCCTGGCTAAGGTTAAGTCCTTCTCCTGGCTCATTTTGGTCATCATATCAGCGCTGTGCTGCAAATAGAGCGGCGTGTTGGTTTTAACCTCGTTAAGTCGATTTACCGGGGGTTGAGGAATGGGAGTCGCAGAAGCGGGCCAGATACCGAAAAATGACAGGATTCCCAGAACAATATAGGCCACCTTGGCCCCGATTTTTTTCATGGTGTCCTCCGGTAAAAAAACGCCTACGTAAAGCGGTCTCCGCTGGAAGGTCCACTCGCAAACCACCGCTTCCCTGTCCCTGCGGCCAATTTCCCCTCGGCCTCCCGGGGAAATTTCCTCTGTTCCCCTTATAATGAATAGAGGTGAGAAAGTCAACGGAAAATTGGCTCGGTCTCAGTCAAAACCATGATCCCATCGCTTGATCCGGCTCCTCTGGAACCGGGAAGGTTGAGCGGTTTCAAGGCTCAACGCCTCAGCTCTCAATACGGGCTCATGGTGTACTTCTGCTCGCCCTGGGGGACGTACCACTTGATAAAGTTGTAGTCGATGCCCGCGGGCGCCGGCTTGATGCCCCGGAAGCGCCGGGAGATGACGGGCAGGGAGTCGGGGACGAACAGGAAGGTGTAGGGCTGGTCTTCGGCCACGATCTCCTGGAAGCGGAAGTAGGCCTGGCGCCGCTTTTCCCGGTCGAAGGTATGGCGCCCCTCCGCCAAAAGCCTGTCCACCTCGGGGTTTTTGTAGCCGATGACGTTGAGTTCGCCGGGCTTGGTCTTGGTGGAACTCCAGATGTCGAACTGGTCCGGGTCCAGGCCGGTGTTCCAGCCCAACAGGATGGCCTCGAACCGCCCCTTTTCGATGAATTCCTTGAGAAACGCGGCCCATTCCACCTGCCGGATCTTCACCAGGATGCCCACGGCCCGAAGCCGGCTCTGAATGATCTCCGCGGTGCGCTGCCGGGTATCGTTGCCCTGGTTGGTGAGGATGGTGAAGGCGAAGGGGGCGCCGTCCTTGGTGAGAACCCCGTCGGCATTGGGGGTCCATCCCGCCGCGGCCAGCAACGCCTTGGCCTTGGCCGGATCGTAGGGAAATTTGGGCACGTCGGGGTTGTAGTACCAGGTGCCGGGCTTGTAAGGACCGTAGGCCTCTTGCCCCAGGCCCATGAGCACCCCGTCGATGATCTCTTTTTTATTGATGGCATGGGTCAGGGCCTGGCGCACCCGCCGGTCCGCGAACCGGGAATCGTTCAGGTTGTACCCCAGATAGATGTAAGAAAAGGGCATGTAGCGGTACTTTTGATACATGCGCTGGAACTTGGGATACTCCGTCTGGCGGCTGTACTGGATGGCATTGAGGCCCATCCGGTCAAGGTTGCCGGCCTTGAGCTCCATGAACATGGTGGCCGTGTCCGGTTTCACCAGATAGACGTAGCCGTTAAGATAAACCCGGCCCTCGAAATAGTTGGGATTGTAAGCCAGGGCGATCTTTTCCCCGGCCCGCCACTCCTTGAAGATATAGGGGCCGGTGCCCACCGGGCGCCGCGCCAGGGGCGACTTGGTGATGTCTATACCCGCCAGCAGGTGCCGGGGCAGGATGTTCAGGCCCCAGGAGCCCAGGGCCGGGGCGAAGGGCTGGGGATAGGTGACCCGGAAGGTGAAATCGTCCGGCGTTTCGGCCTTTTTCACCTGGAGATAGTCCCCGGAATAGGCCGTGGGGGTCTTGGGGTCCACCATCACCTGGTAGGTGAACAATACGTCTTGGGCCGTGAACGGGGCGCCGTCCTGCCACTTGACCCCTTTGCGGAGATGGAAGGTAATGGTGAGCCCGTCCGGGGAGATGTCCCAGCTTTCGGCCAAATCCCCCACCAGGTTGAGGTCGCCGTCATACTTCACCAGGCCGTTGTAGATCAGGGAGTTGATGTTGGCCGAGGCCGCGTCCACGGCCAGAGGCGGCAAAAGGGTGCTGGCGTCACCGATGGAGGCGTCGATGAACAAATCGCCGTAGGCCGGGCCGGTGTCCGGGCCGCCATAGGTCTTTTCCTCCTCCTGGGCCTTGCAGCCGGCCAGGAGAACCCAGGCCGCCAACCCGATGATCAACAAAAACCGCCAATTCTTCGTCATGGTTTTACCGGTTCCATCTCCAAAGGGCTGGAGGTACGGTGGTTGAATGGGTTTTTCGTCAGTTCGGTTAATCTGGCGAGAAGGCGTTTTATGGTAGGCTGATCTAAGGATTTGAGGGTCTTGGCGGCCTGTTTGTCGATCCGGAGGGCATAGCTCATAAGCCGAGGTCTTTTTTCAGCTCCTCCAAGGTGACAAACTCTCCCCGGGCAATGGCTTCCCTGCCCTCGCGGATGGCGGCCCGATCCGAGTCGCTCAGGGGTTCGTTATCGTATTCCGCCCGGCGCTCATGGAGCAGTTCCACCATGTCGTAGAGCAGGTCACCGTCGGGCCCCTGGACCACCTTCCAGACTTTATCCAGGAATTCACGACTGAGCTCTTTTTCCATGGGCATCTCACCTGGTCGCCAACGATCTTTCTCACCCAAAATAATCAAAAAGCCCGGGGTTGTCAACCGGAGAGGCTATGGGCAGGAAAACCCGAAGCGCCTTTTTCTCTTGCCCCGGCCCCGCCTTTTAGATACATTTAACAAGTCGGGACGTGGCTCAGCCTGGTAGAGCACAGCGTTCGGGACGCTGGGGTCGGAGGTTCAAATCCTCTCGTCCCGACCATTCCCCTGAAATTAAACCGCTCCTCTGGGGCGGTTTTTTTATTAAAAACGAGAGGCGTCAAACGTAGGCCGGGCACTGCCCGCCATGTCTGCCCGCCAAACCATGGTGCGCGGTGCGCACCCCACGTGACTGTTTTTCCGGCCCATGGGACCGTCAACCCGAGATATCCCGCTTCATCTGCTCGAACTCGTCTTTATTGATTTCCCCTTTGGCGTAGCGTCTTTTCAGGATATCCAGGGCGGTTTCGCCCTCGGGGCTGGGGCCGGATTCCCAGGGTTTGCGGGCCCAGCGGCGGCTAAAGATGAAGTAGACGCACAGGCCGACGATGACGAACCATAAGATGGGCATGAACGTGGGGAAGAACCAAAAGTGCCATTGCCAGAAATTGTCGTGGGGCATGCCGGGCCTCCTTGAAGCACAGGCGGGACGCCTACGCCGCCTGGAACTCTCAGGGGCGGCCCCGCGGGTCGCCCCTTCTTAATGCTAATACACGATCCAACGACAATTTTTGTCATTCTGAGCGTAGCGAAGAATCTCTCCTTTAAGGCCGGCGAGATTCTTCACTTCGCTGCGCTCCGTTCAGAATGACATGAATTTTCATAATTTTGACTGCCACTTCATGTTACAGGATTGAGGAGGGGCGTGGGGTAAGGGCACGCACCCTTAGCCCCCCACAATTCTCTTGTCTTCCAATTTTTTTCTTCACCGCCCTACCTTCGCCGCCAGCGCGGCCCCGCTGGGGTGTCGGTGATCTCGATGGACCGGGCGGCCAGTTCGTCCCGGATCTGATCCGCCGCGGCCCAATCCCGGCGTTTGCGGGCCTCTTCCCGGGCTGTAAGAAGCGCTTCGATCCCTTCATCCCCGGCCTCTACCGGCGGCGCCGGGTTCATCACCCCCAGGACTTCGTCCAGTTCCTGGAAGCGGGTCAGGATGGCGGCGGCCGCGGCGTGCCCCAGACGGTCGTGGTCAATGTCGGTGTGGAATTCCCCCACCGCGGCGAACAGCGCCGACAGAAACCGGGAAATGTTGAGGTCGTCATCCAGAGCGGCGACGCACTCCTTTTTCAGCAAAAAGAGGCGCTCTTCGATGGCCGAAGTGAGCGGGGCCTCGCCGGTTATGAGGGCCAGGCGCTCCAGGAAGTGGTCCAGGCGGGTCCGGGCCACGGCCGCGGCCTTGAGGTTGGTGCCGCTTACCGCCAGGGGCTTGCGGTAGTGGGCCGCCAGGAGGAAGAAGCGCACCTCCTCGCCCCGGTAGCCCTGGGCCATCAGGTCCCGCACCGTCACCGGACCCGACTCTTTCAGGGGGGGGCCGTCGGTGAGGACCTGCTCGCAGTGGAGCCAGGCCCGGGCCTTGGGTTTGCCCGTGGCCGCGGTGAACAGGGCGTTTTCGTTCTCGTCGTGGGGAAAGAGCGATTCCACGCTGCCCACATGAAAATCCACCGTCTCTCCCGGGTGCCTCAGGGCCATGGCCGCGGACTCCAGATGCCAACTGGGGCGCACCTGACCCCAGGGGGTGGTGTAGTAGAGGCCCTTTTTCAGTTCCGCCAGCTTGGCGCGCTTCAACAGGGTGAAATCCCGGGGATTTTCCTTGGCGTACTCGTCCAGGTCCACGGTTTTACCCACCCGGATCTTGCTCAGGTCCACCCCGGAGAGCCGCCCGTAGTCCTTGAAGCGGGAGATATCGAAATAGACCGAGCGCAATTTTTCATACGCGTAGCCCTTCTCCAGGAGCTTCCGGGTGAGGTCGACCATGTCGTCGATGTGGTCCGAGGCCAGGGGGTAAACGACGTCGCCCTGGATGCGCAACGCTTCCATATCCCGGAAAAATTCCTGCTTAAAGTGCCCGGTGAATTCCTGCAAGTTCTGGTTGGCGGCCGCGGCCGCGGCCATGGCCCGGTCATCCAGGTCGATGAGGCTTACCACCTGCCGGGTTTTGAAGCCCCGGAAGCTGAGGTAGCGGCGGAGCAGGTCGGCCACCGCCAGGCGCCGGGCCACCCCCAGGGAGAGATGCCCGTAAAGAGCCGGGCCGTCGGCAAAGATAGCGGCCTCGCCGACGCGCCGGGGTTCGAAGGCCTCCTTGGCCCGGGCCATGGTGTTGTAAAAGCGGAGGGTGGGGGCCTCTTTTTCGGTGAACAGGGAGGTGGAGAGGTAGCGTTCGCCGCTGTCCGGGGCCATGGCCACGATGAGGCCGCCCGCCAGCTCCCGGGCCTTGCGGATGGCCACCGCCACCGCGGCCCCGGAGCTCATGCCCAGGAACAGGCCTTCCTGGCGGGCCATTCTCCGGGCCGTCTCATAGGCCTCCTCGTCCTCGATGTTGACGATCTCGTCCGCCCTGGTCTTATTGAAAATCCCCGGCTTATAAGACTCCTGCATATTTTTAAGACCCTGGATGGCGTGGCCCAGGAAGGGCTCCACTCCCACCACCTGGATGCCGGGATTGAACCGCTTCATGCCCTCATAAAGGCCCATGAGGGTGCCGGTGGTGCCCATGGTGACCACCACCATGGTGACCTTGCCTTCGGTCTGCTCCCAGATCTCCCGGCAGGTGGACTCATGGGAGGCGGGGTTGACGGGGTTGTTGAACTGATCCGCCAGAAAATACTGGTCCGGATGTTCCCGGGCCATCCGGTAAACCTCTTCGATGGCCCCGTCGGTCCCCAGGTGGGCCGGGGTCAGCAGGAGTTCGGCCCCCATGCCCTTGAGGATGCGTTTGCGCTCCAGGCTGGCGGACTCAGGCATGGTCAGGAGCAGGCGATAGCCCTTGACCGCGCACACCATGGCCAGACCGATGCCGGTGTTGCCGCTGGTGGCTTCGATGATGGTTTTTTCCGGGGTCAGCTCACCATTGGCCTCTGCCGCCTCGATCATGGCCAGGGCCGGGCGGTCCTTGACGGACCCGCCGGGATTGAAATATTCCAGCTTGACGTAAATCTCCACCTGGGGATGGGGATTGAGGCGGTTCAGGCGGACAATGGGGGTCTGCCCCACGAGTTCCAGTATGTTATCGGCCTTGCGCAGCATAGCGGGATTCGAACTCCTGGCGTTGGCGGCGAGGCGCCGTATTAAATTCCTTCCTCCATACCCGCGGCGACACACGTTCCCGGGCTCTCCATTTCTTCGGCCAGGTAATTATTGATCAGGTTAATCAAGGCGAGAATGAAAAACCGGCGGGCCTCGGGCGCCTCATGCATCACTTCCATCAGCCGGTAAATCAGGCCCAGGATTACCAGCCCCGCCTGGGACGGCGTAACACTCTCCTGATTGAAGCGTTCCAGGATTTCATTCACCAGGGGACGGACTCTCGCCTCCATCTCCTCATCGGAGGCACAGGCCGCGCTCTCGATTTCAGTCATGGCTTGATCCTTTGGGGTTTCCTAAAACTCTTTAATTATAAGGGAAAACCTACCATATTCCCTCACGGTTTGCAAACTCGGGGGACCAAGGGCCCGGCGGTTTTCCCGGCCGCGGTCAGGCCACGCTTACCGGGACCCCACCCTGGGCGGTCCCCGAAAAGAATCCGGGCCGATCAGGGGTCCAGGGGGAAATGGCCCCCTGGCTCAAGGATTCAAAAGTCGCAATCATGTTTAATTTTCCCGTCAGGACGTTCAATAATCCTTACCATCTCTTATAAACAAGTAATAAAGTATATTACAGATAACATACTTAACTCGTTAGCTTAATCATGGATATTGTCCCGATGGTACGGTATTTGCTGTAATAACGGTGGAATTGATCCAGGCAGGGTTGCGGCTTGGCTGGCCGTCAAGAATGGCGCACCACCGGAATTCTGCGCCAGGTCGGCTGAAACCCCCACATTTCGCTCATGGTGAGGTTTAGTGATGAGAGATAAAGCGAACACCCCCCAGAGCTTCATCAAGATGGAAGAGGCCCGGAGGATGATGGACCAGGGTCAATGCCAGGAGTCCCTGGTCCTGGCGTTGGAGGCGCTGTTGCAAGAATTGGACAACCTGCGGAGTTCTCTTCTGGCCTTGCAGGCGGTGACCCGGCCGAAATTGCCGGCCCCCAACGCAACGGCCTGGGAAGAGCAGCCCCACCTCGAACCTTACTGGCTGCCCACAGTCAAACCCCGGGTCCTGCATTGAGGTAAAGATTTTTCGCCGATTGCCGGCCACCATGGTGAAACTCTGGTCTGGAAAATTCTCTAGTGGTGGCACAGGCTTTCCAGCCTGCGTCAAGGAAGCACGTTAGTCGTGCATCACCTGGAAAGGCTGTGCCACCAGCCAATACCGACTTTTCAAGGTTTAAGGGTGAGTCGCAGGTTCACGAGCGACTGCCCCGGTTTGAAAGCAAGAGAGCGCCGGGGGTCGCCAGGAAGGATAAGCCGGGATTGCTGACGGCGGGGCTTGGGCGGCGCTTCGAAGCCTTAGGCGGACCTGCCCCATAAGATTGCCTCCCGGACTGAGATTTGATAAACTGATAAGGCCCGACGTTCCTCTCGGAGCGGAAGGCCTAATTTCTTTTCGGGAACTCCGGCCTTGTCTTCCGATCTCGACAAACTTCGCATTCAGCGCCCGGGGGCAGGGCCTCCGGCGGCCACCTTTTCCCGCACCCGCCTGATCATAATTTTTCTGAGCCTGGTATTATTAGGACTCGCCGGGCTTTACCTGTGGGGACCCCTCCAGTCGGCGTCGGAGGTCACCACCACGGTAGTGGCCCGCCTCTATCCGGCCCAGGCCTACACGGTCTTGAACGCCAGCGGCTACGTGGTGGCCCAGCGCAAGGCCGCGGTGTCCTCCAAGAGCACCGGCCGCCTGGTCTACCTCGGGGTGGAGGAAGGCAGCCGGGTCAAAAAGGGCCAAATTCTGGCCTCCCTGGAAAATGAGGATTTGATCGCCTCCCGGGACCAGGCCACTGCCCAGGTGAAGCAGGCCGAAGCCGACCTGGGCACCGCCCAGGCAGAGCTGGTGGACGCCCGGCTCCAGCATCAGCGCTATAAAACCCTGGTGGGCCAGGACCTGATTCCCAAGCAGGACTTCGATACCGCCGTGGCCCGGGACGCCAAAGCCCGGGCCGGGGTGGCCGCGGCCCAGGCCCGCATCAAGGTGGCCCGGGCCGGGCTGGCCAATACCCAGGCGGCCCTGGAATACTCCTATATCCGCGGCCCCTTCGACGGGGTGGTGACCACCAAATATGCCGAGGTGGGGGAAGTGGTGGCTCCTTTCGGCGCCGCGGCCAATGCCCGGGCCGCGGTGGTGACCATGGCCGACCTCAACTCCCTGATGGTGGAAGTGGATGTGGCGGAGTCCAATTTGGACAAGGTGCGCCTGGGACAACCCGGTGAAATCTCCCTGGACGCCATCCCCGACCGGCGCTTTGCCGGCGAGGTCCACATGATCGTCCCCACCGCCGACCGGACCAAAGCCACCGTACTCACCAAGGTAAAATTTCTGGATACGGACGCGCGCATCCTGCCGGAAATGAGCGCCAAGGTGGCCTTTCTCTCCCAGCCCCTGGACCCGGCGGCTCGCCAGCCCCGGGTGATCATCTCCAAAGGCGCCCTCATCACCCGGGAAGGCCGCACCTACAGTTTCCTGGTGACTGGCAGCCGGGTCAAGCTGGTCCCCGTAACCCCGGGAGCCGCCATGAATGACCTGGTGGAAATCGCCGCCGGCCTCAAGGAAGGCGACCGGGTGGTCCTGAACCCGCCTGCCGCCTTGAAGGACGGCTCCCGGGTGAAAGTCAAAGAGTCATGACCGGGAACCCGGCCCTGGCCCCGGCCCCGGTGGTGGAGATCGCCCGCCTGAATAAATCCTATCGGCGGGGCAGCCAGGTGCTGCCGGTCCTCCAGGATATCAGCCTCACCATCCAGGCCGGGGAATTTTTAGCCCTCATGGGTCCTTCCGGGTCCGGAAAAACCACGCTGCTCAACCTCATTGCCGGGTTGGACCGCCCGGACTCCGGCCAACTGACGGTGCACGGCATCAACCTCCCGGCCCTCACCGAGTCCCAGTTGGCGGATTGGCGGGCCACCAACGTGGGCTTCATCTTCCAGT
>Ga0351972_10411_pt1 | contig 10732 bp, 8 predicted proteins | sample TotcelHFGM3001N9_FD_206747 | JGI IMG/M metagenome (GOLD analysis project Ga0351972, IMG submission 206747) | Enriched cells from coal bed in the Powder River Basin, Montana, United States - Total cells FGM rep2 HSBNCT.FGM.300.1.N9 ...
TCCTCCCACACCCGGGCGTGGGCCTTGGGGGGAATGGCGACGTAGAGCAAGGCAGGTGGGGTCTCCCCCGGTTCCCGGCGGAGGTTTGCCGGCGCCGGGGTCAGGGAGCGGATGTGCTCCCCTTCCACCTCGAAGGCCGGGGGCGATATCAGCCCCACCACCTGGTCCAGGTGGTAGCGCCGGACGAAGCCCCAGCCGGGCTCGGCGCTCAAGGCCAGGAGCAGATATTTGATGGGAATGAACCCCTCCTCCGAGAGGACCAGCCCGAACTCGTCGGGCCGGTGGCTCAGGATGTAGGTGAGCATCCGGGCTACAGACTCCAGTTGCTTGGGCAGACGGGCCATGGTATCAGCGGTCTTCCGGGTTCAGATTGGGGTTAAAAGCTCCAGGGTCCGGCCATCACCACCCTTGGCAGCCAGAGGCCGGATTGCTTCACGGTTCTTACCCCGAGCAGGAATTACCGGAAATATATCCCTTGGGGCAGAATTTAGTCAATTACTAAGGGAGAGGAACCAGCCAGGTATGATAATATCAAAATAGCGGCGCCTGGGCTCTTGGCCCACGTCTCTCGTTCCCAAGCTCCCACTTGGGAACGCACTTGCAGGCAAAGCTCCTGCTTTGCGAGGGCATCATCTATTTATTGCGCCATGCTACCCAAGCAGGAGCTTGGGGAAAATTTACGTTCCCAAGCAGTCGCGCATGGGCCAACGGCTCATGGGCGGCTGCTTAAAAACAAAAACCTCCGGTACGTAGGAATTGACAAGCCTTAGATAAATGATCATAATAACTAGATAATGAAACCGGAATATTTCCGCCAGCACCACAAGGAGCTTCTGAAAGAGGCGACGGTCATCGCCGAGGAGGTGACCTCCGACTTTTTCAAGCTGTCTCCCTGCCACTGGCGCCGGGCCCGGTATGACATTCTGACCCTGGAAGCTCTGCGGGACGAGGAGATTTCTCCACACGCCCTGGCCCTGGTGGCCAAATACGACGGCCAGCATAAGGACCGCCTGCTGCGCTCGGCAATGTTTGATTTTTACCGGGTCTGCCTCCAGGACCACAATATCCTCAAGACCCTGCACCAGGTTGACGCCCTGAGCCTGTTCCCGCTGCTGCTCTACATCGTCACCCACGAACTGGTGCACATCGTGCGCTTCAGTCAGTTCCTGGCCCTGTACGAGGCCCCGGAGGAGCACAAGCATGAGGAAGAGCGGCGGGTGCATCAATTGACCCAGAAAATCCTGGCGCGACTCCCGGTTCGGGATTTGCCGCCGGTGATGCGATATTATGATGAGAGGACCCAAGGAGGTTTGCAGTATGCCAATTTATGAGTATCAGTGCGCCGCATGCGGCCAGGTAGTGGAACGGTGGCAAAAGATTTCCGATTCCCCCCTGGCGGATTGTCCGGGTTGCGGCGGCAGTCTTCACAAGATCATCAGCTCCTGCGCCTTTCACCTCAAGGGCAGCGGGTGGTACGTAACGGATTATGCCGGCAAGAACGCCGCGTCCGGGGCCGGTGACAACGGCGACGGCGCCAAAGCCAACGGCAGCGGCGGCAGCGACGCCGCCCCGGCCGACGCCCCTAAGACCGAGGCCGCCCCTGCTTCCAAGATAAAATGAGGCAAGTGCTGATTCTCCCAGGCGGGAGAGAAAGGGAGCAATAAGTGGCCGAAATCAAGAGTGCCTTAGAGTTGGCCCTGGAAAGGGCGGAGCAATACGGCCGGGCTTCCAAGGAAGAGATGGAACTGGCCCGGCACCAGGAGCAGGGCCGCGGGCTGGCGGTGCAGTTCCTCAAGGGCGAAGGGGACCTGGCGGCTGATCTCAAGGCCCTGCCGCCCCAGACCCAGCCCGCGGCGCGATTGGCCATCAAAGAGGTCTTCCTGCGGAACCTGGGCCTGCCCCGGGAAAATGCGGTGGACCCCCGCCAGGACCGGGCCATGGAAGGCCTCTTGGTGGCGGCCGACAACCGCAAGGCCATGGCGCAGCTCCAGACGGAACTGGAGCAGGTTTTGCAGCAATACCTGCACTTCCGCAGCAACGCCCTGCAGCAGCTCAAGGCCCGGTTTGCCCAGGGCATGGGGCAGATGCAGGCCCAGGGCCGCCAGCCCATGAACATCGACGTAGAGCGCCTGCCCCAGTTCCAGGAAGAGTGGCTCCGGTTTAAGGGGCAGCTCCAGCAACAGTTTGACCCGGTGATGGCGAACCTCAAGGAGAGGATGCGGCTGGCCTGAGAAATTGGCCTTTGATATGAAACACGCCAAGGGGCGGCCCGCCGGGTCGCCCTTTTCTCATCCTGGGATGGCCGGAGAGCTGGCGATAAAGTTGCCAGTGGTTAGTGGTCAGTGTTTAAGGTAGGGTGCGCACCGCGCACCATTGGTCAACCCGGCGGCAGGAGGTTCATCTCATGGTCAGCGCCAGCAGGGCATTGAACATCAGGCATCTGTCCTCCGGGGGGATGATCACCAACTATTACTGCACCTCCCGGTGTGGCCACTGCCTTTACTGCTGCAGTCCCCAGCGGGACCGGAGCTATATCGATGCGGCCACCACCCGGCGGAACCTGGAAACCATACGGCGCCTCGGGTGCCGGGCCGTGCACGTGGGGGGCGGGGAGCCCTTCCTCAACCCCGAAGGATTGCTCCAGGTCGTGACCAGCGCCCGGGAAGCCGGGGTGGGGATCGAATACGTGGAGACCAATTCCTCCTGGTACCGGGACCCGGAGACGGCCGTAACCCTGCTCCGGGAACTCAAAGACCGGGGTTTGGGCACCCTCCTGATCTCCATCAGCCCGTTCCACAACGAGCACATCCCGTTTCAGCAGGTCAAGGGGGTGATTGAGGCCTGCCGGCGGACGGGCCTGGCGGCTTTCCCCTGGGTCTCGGGTTTTTATAAGGACTTGGACGCCCTTGATCCCCGCACGCCCCACCGGCTGGAGGAGTATGAGGCGCGATTCGGGGCGGATTATCTTAAGGGAATCCCGGCCCGCTACTGGATTCACTTTGGGGGCCGGGCAGTTCAGACCTTCGCGGGAGTTTTGCCCACCTTGGAGGCCGCCGCCATCCTGAACCGGGACCGCCGGGGCTGCCGCGAACTCCAGGATGTCAGCCACTTCCACCTGGATTTGTTCGGCCACTATATCCCGGGACTTTGCGCCGGTTTGGCTATCCACCGGGATGACCTGGGGAGCCCGCTTGACCCCATAAAGTATCCAATGCTGACGCAGTTGCATGAATCGGGCGTCAACGGCCTGTGGGCCGTGGCCCGGGAGCACGGCTTTCAGGCGGCGGGGGCCTATCTCTCCAAGTGCCATCTCTGCCAGGAAATCCGCCGTTACCTGGTCATGGACCGGGACCTCAATTTTGTGGAACTGGCGCCCAGGGGTTTTTATGAGAATTTGTCAACCACGCCTCCAGGAAAGACCAGGCTTTGCTGACGCACCGGATACGAAATTGAGACCTCTGCGAAACACCATTTTGTCATCCCGAGCGGAGCGAAGGATCTCGGATTTTCTCGTAGTTAAGAGATTCTTCGCTGCGCTCAGAATGACAAAACAATGAGTCTTTTGGTTGGTCATTGGGGTGATAAGGCGCTACCAGGGAGTTGAGCGATGCCAAAACGGCCCGACAGCCGGGATATAACCTACGGCGGCTTTGAGCAGGGTCCCATCCGGCCCCCCAGCGAGGCCCACAGCCTGCTGCTGCGGGTGACCCGGAACTGTCCCTGGAACCACTGCACTTTCTGCCCGGTCTATAAAGGCGCCCGGTTCTCGGTGCGGCCGGTGGCGCATATTGTGCGGGACATCGATGCGGTGTACGAGGCGACGCAACAGCTCCGGGAGGGACCCCGAGAACCGGCATTGATGGGCCCGGCCGGGGGAGACCCCCGGGCCGGGGCCGCGGCCAGGAACTGGGGGAGGTACGGCCGCAGACAGGTTTTTATCCAGGATGCCAACAGCCTGGTGGTGGACCATAGGGACCTGACGGCCATTCTGCGGCATCTCAAGGCGCGCTTCCCGGAGGTAACCCGGATCACCTCCTACGCCCGCTCCAGCACCATCGCCAATCTCGAGGCCGGCGCCCTGGCCGACCTGAAGGACGCCGGACTCAGCCGGATTCACATCGGCATGGAATCCGGGGCCAACGAAGTCCTCAAAATGGTGCGCAAAGGCGCCACCCAGCGCCTGCACATCCGGGCGGGGCTCAAGGTCAAGGCCGCGGGGATGGAGTTGTCGGAATACTACATGCCGGGGCTGGGGGGCCGCCGTTGGCTCAAGGCCAACGCGGTGGAGACGGCTGCGGCCTTAAATCAGATCAACCCGGATTTTATCCGCCTGCGCACCCTGGCTATCCCCACCCATATCCCTTTGTATGAGGATTTGGCCGCCGGCCGTTTTCATAAGGCCACGGATGTGGAGGTGGCCCAGGAACTGCTCCTGTTTCTGGAATCGCTGTCCGGGATCACCAGCGCCATCCGGAGCGATCACATCTTGAATCTCCTGCCCGAAGTGGACGGGCAGCTGCCCCAGGACCAGGCGCGGCTGCTGGGGATCGTCGGCGCTTTTCTTAACCTGGAACCGGAGTTGCAGTTCATCTACCGGGTGGGGCGGCGATTGGGCCTCCTGTCGGGATTAGGGGATTTGGACGACCCCGGCAACATTGCCCGAGTCGAGACGATTACCCGGGAATATGGCCTCGGGCCTGACGGCGTGGACGCGGTGACCGACGACCTGATGCGCCGGTTTATTTAGGGGCGGGGATATTAATCCGGATTTATGTCTAAAATTGCCAATAATTTTTTCCGCTATGGGAAGCCCTATAACCCCCCCTGCCCCCCTTTAAAAAACTCATTGACAAAAAAGACAAACCAACAAAATGAACCTACTGAGGAATCTGTAAAGCCAGAACAGTCGATAGATGTTCCTTTGAGGACGCGGTAAGACGCCTATTGCAAACTCCACCTGTCAAAAATCCTAAGCCTCAAAAGAAAAAAGCTTGATTTTTACCAAAACTTACTGATATTATAAGAGCATAGTGCGCCGGACGGGACTCGAACCCGCACTCCCAGAATGGACGGTCCGGTCGGCTACCAGTTACCACACCGGCGCATATGTGAATCGCCACGCCCCGTAATCTGGCTCTCTCGCCAAAGACAAACAGATTACGGGGCTTGCTTTTTGCCCGCCCCTATCGAGGGCGATTTGATGCAGTGCTCGGATAGGGGCATCGCTCTTCTCATATTAGACCTCCCTTATTTCTATTATGGTATGTGTGCAGGTTCAGGTTATGCTTGCTTCAACCGTTCCATCAGTTTCCAGGTCCCATGGTTGGTGTTTATAAAAATCTCGGGTTTGTCTTTCATGGCGCGGTAGATGATTTTTGACCCATTTTGTTCGCTTAACGGCCAACCACGGGCCTTAAATTCATGAACGATCTTGCCTATGCTTAAATCCATGTTTGTCTCTTTTAGGAGGTCTGCAACCTGTTCCCAGATTTTTTTCCCCCTTTCGCTCCTCAGACTTTTTAACTTGATCTTAACCATAGTGGGATTGGAAGCATTAGGAATACCCAAAGGTAATGATTGTTGCCGTTTATCTCCCCCAAACAGAGCTTTGCATTTTTTGATGAGGTCTTCTAACTCTGTCTTTCGGCGAAGGATACCGGCCAACTCTTTTTCGGCTTCGGCGACAAACGCCTCAACTGTTTCGGATTTCATGGCCATTGGTTCCTCCCTTTCTTAAAAAAAGCTTGATTTACCAATGGGCGGATCTTATCCGCCCCTTATCTATTTTCTACATATCATTGTTCCCGGAACATGTCAAGCACGAATGAGGGTACAAACGAAAATTTATTTCACGTTGTCAAAACTGTCATAGCTACAATTGTAACTAATGGATTGCAATGGGGATTCATTTCGATATGTGTTGCGAAGGTGTGCGAGTATACAATCGCCTTAAAAAAGGAGGGGTAACTGCAAGGAAATGCTGTTAAAGTCCCCCTTTGGCAAGGGGGGATTTAGGGGGATTTTTCCAGCGGCCTCCCTCTATGAACCCAATTTGGCATTAGATAAAAATTCCATAACCGCCGCGATGGTGGCATCAAGGTCGGCATCGGTTAGCCCGGGATGCAGGGGCAGGGTTAACAACTCTTCATAGAGCTTTTCAGTCACCGGCAGCGCCTCTCTGCCCCCGCCGTAAAACGACAGGAGATGATTCGGCTTATAGTGGATGCCGGTTTCAATCCCCCGCTCCTGCAAAAATTGCCGCAGCCCATCCCGCTTGCCGTTCAGCACCCGGATAACAAACATAAAGGGGACAATGGGGCCGGGGTCGCCGTGCAAAAGCAGGAGTTCGCTCATGCCGGCAAAGGCGGTGCGGTATTTTTGGGCCAATTCGAGGCGCCGGGGTTTGAATTCCGTTTCAAAGCGCCCCAGCTGCACTCTGCCGACGGCTGCAAACAGATTGCTCAGATGGTACCGATACCCCTGATGTTGGACGTCGAACTCCCAACTCCGCGCCCCCTGGTAACGTTTTTCGGTGTCTCGCTGCACCCCCAACAGGCGTGCATCCTGAACCCATTGGATAACCCCGGGGTCCGAGGTGACCACGGCCCCGCCCTCGCCGCTGGTGATATTTTTCAGCCCGTCAAAGCTGAAGCAGGCCAGGTCGCCGAAGGAGCCGACCTTCCGGCCCTTATGGGTGCAGCCGAAGGCGTGGGCCGCGTCTTCAATCACCCGTAAGCCGTGGCGCTCGGCAAAGACATAGACGGCCTCAAGGTCGCCGGGGTTGCCGGCGTAGTGGACCGGCATCACGGCCCTGGTGCGGGGCGTAATTCTCCGGGCGGCATCCTCCAGGTCCAGGGTTACCGTGTCCGGGTAGACTTCGCAGGCCACCGGCACCGCGCTCGCGGCGCTGATGGCCTGGAATGAGGCGATAAAGGTCAGCGATTGTACCAGGACTTCATCCCCGGGGCTGGTGAGGGCGGCAACCGCCAGATGCAGGGCCGCGGTGCCGGAATTGAGGCAGATGACCGTGCGGTCCCGGCCGCCGAGATATTCCTGCAACTCGGCCTCAAAGGCTCGCACTTCCCGGCCCATACCCAGGTAGCCGTCATCGCGCATTACCCGGCCCATGGCCTCGAGTTCGGCTGCTCCCACCACCGACCTGGAGATATGAATCATACGGTTCGCTCCTGACTTGAAGAGTTCAAGGTTCAAGGTTCAAAGTTCAAGGTTGATGTCGGGTGCACACCGCGCCCCATGGCTGACGGCCCGGTTTTGACCCGGAAGAGATGCTTCATCCTGGCCTTTAAACCCTGGACGTGATAATACCAAATATCCGAAAATGGTGCGAGCCGCCCGGGAACAGGGGCGGGGCGCCGCGGGGTCAGCCATGGAAAAGCTCAACTGTTTTAAGGCCTATGACGTTCGGGGCCGGGTTCCCGATGAACTCAACGAAGACCTGGCTTACCGGATCGGCCGGGCTTATGCGGCGTTTCTGTCCCCGGCCCGGGTTGCGGTGGGGCGGGATATACGCTTCTCCAGCCTTCCCCTAACGGAGGCCCTGGCCGCGGGCCTGAATGACGCCGGCGTTGAGGTCTGGGACCTGGGGCTGTGCGGCACGGAACAGGTCTACTTCGCCACCTCTCACCTGGGGCTGGACGGCGGCATCATGGTCACCGCCAGCCACAACCCCCCGGAATACAACGGCATGAAGTTCGTCCGGGAAGAGTCCCGGCCCCTGAGCGGCGACTCGGGCCTCAAAGAGATTGAAGCCCTGGCCGCCGCCCCGGACCTGCCGCCTGCGTCCAGGCCCAGGGGAGGACGGCGAGCCACGGATTGTCTGGAGGCCTATATCGGCCACCTGCTGAGCTACATCGACCTCCAGGCTATGACACCCCTCAAGGTGGTGGTCAACGCCGGCAACGGCTGCGCCGGGCCGGTGCTGGACGCCCTGGAGCCGCATCTCCCTTTCCGGTTGATCAAAATTCACCACGCCCCGGACCCGACCTTTCCCCACGGGGTGCCCAACCCCTTGCTGCCGGAAAACCGTCAGATCACGGCCCAGGCGGTGCTGGAGCATGGGGCCGCGGTGGGCCTGGCCTGGGACGGCGATTTTGACCGCTGCTTTTTCTTCGATGAACAGGGCAATTTTATCGAAGGCTATTACCTGGTGGGGTTTATCGCCGCGGCGCTCCTGGCGGCTCATCCGGGCGCGGCCATCATTCACGACCCCCGGCTAACTTGGAATACCATGGACATGGTGCGGGAGTCCGGCGGCCGCCCGGTAATGAGCAAGACCGGCCACGCCTTTATCAAGGCCCGGATGCGGCTGGAAAACGCCCTCTACGGCGGGGAGATGTCGGGGCACCACTACTTCCGGGACTTCGCTTACTGCGACAGCGGCATGATCCCCTGGCTGCTGGTGCTTCAGAGTATGTGCCGCACCGGCCAGCCCCTGTCCGCCCTGGTGGCGGCCCGTATGGCGCTCTACCCCTGCAGCGGCGAAATTAACCGCAAACTGGCGGACCCCGATGCGGCCCTCCGGCGCGTCGAGGCCCGCTATATGGCCGAAGCCATGGCGGCCGACCGCACCGACGGCCTCAGCCTGGAATTCCCCGCCTGGCGTTTCAACCTGCGCAAGTCCAACACCGAACCCGTCCTCCGCCTCAATGTGGAAACCCGCCAAGACCCGGCCCTGCTCAAGGCCAAGACCGCCGAACTCCTGGGCCTGATGACCTGAGCCGATGAGGCGTAGGGGCGGGTTTAAAACCCGCCCCTACACCTGGACTTTCACGGGAAAGCCGCCGAGATTCGTAACGAAGCTGTGCTCCGTTCGGAATGACATGGATATGGAAAGTTTTTCGGCTGAAACTGGAGACCGCTGCGAAACAGCATTTTGTCATCCTGAGCGGAGCGAAGGATCTCGTGTTTCCTCGTAGTTAAGAGATTCTTCGGTCGCGCCGCTCCCTCAGAATGACACGTAAGGAGACTTTCGCAGAGGTCTCAACTTCGTATCAGACCGGTCGAATCACGAATCATGTAAATTTATCAAGGCGTTATTATTTCTTGACATGATTATCAAAGTTTGCAAGAAATTACCTTAGTCAGAAAGAACATGATTTGAATAATCCTAAGACCGTGGTTAAGGGAAATAAAGTTGATTTCTGCGAGAGGGTAAGGAGGCTTTGGTAATGAATACCGGTAACTTACAAAGGGTCAGGTTGATTCAGTCATTACCCGCGACATGCCGACTGGTGGGCCTCTCACCGGCCTGCCGCCGGGTAGCGGTGGGGTTGGTTGTCTTTTCCCTGGCTCTGGCCTTGCTCGGTCCCGCCTGGGCCGCCGACGGCGACCTGGACCCCAACTTCAACCCCGGCGTCGGGGTGCAGAGTGTCCCCATGCTCTGGGGGCTAACCAATTACATCGACGGCTTAGGTAACGCCACCGGCGTGAGGATGATCACCGGGTCTTTCACGGAGATCGGGGGGTACACTCGCAGCGCTGTTGCCCGACTGAACGCCAACGGCAGCGTTGATCCCAGCTTCAATGCCGCCATCACCGGGTACGTGAACGGTTGTATCCTGCTCGACCCCACCAACGCCGATACTCAGATGCTCATCTCTGGCGACTTCTCCATCCCCTCAGACAGCGGAATCTACTATGGTCTTGCCAGGGTGGATAAAAACGGCACGGCGGACCCCAACTTCCCCCACATCTTCACCTGCAGCGATGGCGTCCAAGCCATGGGGAAGCAAGCGGACGGCAAGATCATGGTGGGGGGGTATGCCATGAAGATCAATGGCTATCCCAACAATGCCTACTACCTGGTGCGCATTGACAGCACGTCGGGTGTAGACACGAACTATATGCTCTCGGCCCCCGGGGGGAACGTGAACGGCTTGTGGGTTGACCAGGGGGCTCCCGGCCAGGTGCGTCTCTTCGGCACCATTCCCCGCTTCACCGATCCGAAGCACGTGGATTACATGGCAATCCTGAGCGCCAACGGCACTAGCAGGGTGGGGGGCTTCGGTGACGAGGTGGTGAACGGTACTATTCTCTTTACGACTAATCAGGGCAGCAATACGGTCATCGTCGGGGCCTTCACCCAGGTCACCATAAATAACGTTACCACACCCGCGAACGGCATCGCCCGCTTTCTCCCCGGCATGGTTTTAGATACCACCTTTGCTGCCAATATCGGCAGCGGGGCCAACGGCCATGTGAAACGGGTCTTGAACGATGGCGACAAGCTGGTGCTCTCAGGGTACTTCAACTCTTTCAACAGTATCCCTTGCGGCGGCGTGGTGCGCCTCAACAACAACGGCTCGGTGGACGGCAACTTTAATGCCGGGGGGAGCGGGGCCGATGACCGCGTCTGGAACATATTCAAACAAACTGACAACTCCCAGCCTGTTCCCGTCACCTGGTGGGCAGTCTTCGGCGCCTTCAAATCTTTTAACGGCTCCCCCCGTCAATGTCTCGCCACCCTGGATGCCAATGGCAATCTTACCGACAGATATCCTTTGTTCACCACCAGTTATTTGGCCTCAACTCCTCCTGAAGTTTATGCCATGCGGGACAGCCGCGACGGCATCTATATCGCCGGCACCTTTTCGGGCTATGGCGGCAAATTGCACCGCCGGGTGGCCCGGCTGCACTTCGACGGCACTCCGGATGCCGCCTTCAGGGCCGGGATGGGAGGGGTGGTCTACAGTATAGACCGACAGCCGGACGG
>Ga0351972_10387_pt1 | contig 10481 bp, 10 predicted proteins | sample TotcelHFGM3001N9_FD_206747 | JGI IMG/M metagenome (GOLD analysis project Ga0351972, IMG submission 206747) | Enriched cells from coal bed in the Powder River Basin, Montana, United States - Total cells FGM rep2 HSBNCT.FGM.300.1.N9 ...
GTTCGCCACGTTTCCGGTTTACGGCCCCGCGTCCGGCCGCCGGGCCGGAGTTACGTCCGGAAATCGAATTGCTTCTGCATCAGGGGCTGCGGGGGCGAATCGGTGGGAGCGGTGTAGTGGAGGGCGCATTCGGCCTCGCGGCCGCGGATCACGCGGCGGCCGCGCAGGGCTCCATAGCCGGCGGTGATCGCGGTCCAGTTGCCGCTGTGCTGGTCGCCGTCACAGCAGATGACGACCCAATCGTGCGTGGCGCCCAGTTCGTGGGCCCGTGCGGTGTTCGAGTATAACACCGTGTAGTGGCGGCCGGCACGCTCGGTGTGCAGCACGGGCAGCCAGGCATCGTTGGTAGGATTGAAGCGGCGCGGGGCGACCCGCGGCAGCTTGCCCTGCCGCGCCAGTTGGCGGTACTGGTGATCGACGTCCAGCAGTTCCCCGACGGGCGGGGCGTCGCTGGATGCGGGTACCTGCCGGACGGGCGCCGGACCGGCGGACGGAGTTTGGCGAAATCGGCCCGCCAAGGCTTCTCGCACCGCTTGAACCCGCTTGTCCCCCATCCCGCGGATGCGCGCCAAGCGCCCGTCGTGGGCGGCGGCCGACAATTCGGACAAGGTTTCGATTCCCAGTTCCTCGTGGATCCGCTGGGCCAGCTTGGGCCCGATATCGGCGACCGTGGTGAACAGACGCTCGGGGGCGTTTTCGCCGCGCAAACGTTCCAGCATCGGCAATCGACCGCTGTGCGCCAGGTGCGCCAGCGTATGGGCCAGCGAACGGCCGATGCCGGGCAGTTGCATCAAGGCGTCGATCCCGCCCGACTCGGCCAAGTCCACGATGGCCGCGTCGAGTTTGCGGATCGACTCGGCCGCATTCCGGTACGCGCGGACGCGAAACGGATTTGCTCCGTGGCCGTCGAGCAACTCGGCGACCTCGTCCAATTCCTCGGCGACCTGCTCGTTGCTCAGCGCCGGGCGCTGCGTCGTCTTGACGTCCGCTCGCGGATTCATCGGTCGGTACCTCCCTTCCTTGAGGTTACCAACCGACGGCAGAAATTGTCAAACGCGAGACCTCCCTAAAAAAAGCTTCTCCCCAAAAGGTCTGGGGTCCCAAAAAGCTTCGGGCTTGTGTCCTCGCCGCCCCATGGCGAAAATGGAGGTCATATCGCCCTGCATCCCAACGCGTTCCCCAACCGAAAGGAATGGCCATGCGTCTACGAATTATCACCACGATTTTGATTGTCCTCGCGGCCCGCGGCTCGCTGGGCGCCGAGACCAGCATGCCCGACGCGGCACAATACCTGCGGCTGTACGGCTTGGAGGAGATCCATGCCAGTTATGCCAAGTTCTTCACGCTGCTGTCCGAAGGCAAGGCGGTCGAGGCGAATCAGATCTTGGCGGATTCGCTGCCGACCAATGTGAATCCGGCGGTGCGGGACCAGGTGCTGCGAGCCACCGCAGGGTTGTCCGCGATCTTCGACCGAGGCGTCGAGGATGCGGAACTGATCGGCTTGCAGAAGATCTCCACCAAGTCGATCGCGCTGTACTACGTGCTGAACAGCAACAGCGGCCCGATCCTGGTGACCCTGATGCCGTTTCGCCAGCGGGACAAGTGGCGCACCCACACCTGGATGATGGAGACGAACGCTCCGAAGATCATCGAGGCTCTGAAAGGCGTCGGACGATTTCCGACGCCGGACGTAATCACTTTTCAACCCCGGGGCATGACGACTTAGCGTCCGACACGCCCCAAGCTCAGACGTACGTTACACGCCCAATGTCTTCGGCTCAGCGGACGTCGACCCACTGGCCGGACTTGGCGCTGGCCAGGACCGCGTCGCAGACCTTCTGGGTTTCCAAGGCGTCGCGGAAATTGGGCGAAACGGCCTCGCCTTTGCCCATCGCGTCCAGGAAATCGGCCAGCTGGTGGATGAACGTGTGCTCGTAACCGATCTGCAGTCCGGGCACCCACCAGGCCTTCATGTACGGCATGTCGCTGTCGCTGATGTGGACCGAGCGCCAGCCGCGAACCAGGGAATCATCGGCGTGATCGAAATACTGCAGCCGGTGCAAGTCGTGCAGGTCCCAGCGCAGCGACGCCTTCTCGCCGTTAAGTTCCAGCGTGTACAACGCTTTGTGGCCGCGGGCGTACCGCGTGGACTCGAACAAGCCCAGCGAGCCGTTGGCAAAGTGGCACATGAACGCGCAGGCGTCGTCGATGCCCACTGGTTCGACTTTGCCCGTCTCGACGTTCTTTCGCTCTTTGATGAACGTCTCGGTCATCGCGCACACGTCCGTGATGCCGCCGTTGAGCCACACGGCCGTATCGATACAGTGGGCCAGCAAATCGCCGGTCACCCCGGAGCCGGCCGCCTTGACATCCAGCCGCCATGTCGCCATCCCGCCCTGCGGTACGTCGGCGGAGATTGTCCAGTCCTGCAAGAACTGGGCGCGATAGTGGAAGATCCGACCCAAGCGGTCTTCTTCCAACAGTTTCTTGGCCAGCGTCACGGCCGGCACGCGTCGGTAATTGTACGAGACCATGTTCGGGATCTTGGCCTCTTCGACCGCGGCCACCATCTGCTCGGCTTGGGCCGTGTTCAGCGCCAACGGCTTTTCGCACAGGATGGCCTTACCGGCCTTGGCCGCCGCCAAGGCGATCTCGGCATGCACATTGTTCGGCACGCAGATGTCGATCAGGTCTACATCGTCCCGCTCGATCACCTTGTGCCAGTCCGTTTCGACGTTCTCGTAGCCCCAGCGTTTGGCAAAGGCTTCCGCCACGTGCCGTTCCAGACCGCAGATCACTTTCAACTGCGGCTGGTAGGGGACGTCAAAGAAATGGTTGACTTGGCTGTACGCATTGCTGTGGGTGCGTCCCATGAAGCCGTAACCGATTAAGGCGACGCGAAGAGGTTTGGTCATGTTCGGTCCTTTCCAAAATGGTCATTCGTCATTCGTCAGTGGTCATTCGTCAGTGGTCATTCGTCAGTGGTCATTCGTCATTCGTCAGTTGGCGTCTGTGACGTTGACGTTCCGCGCCGAAGCCGGCGTCATTCGCTCCACCCGTGCGCGTCGCGCACGGCGATCATGGACGCCAGGATCTTGTTCCACGTCTCGGGCATCATCATCACGTCGTTGGGGAACATGCAGCCATCCCAGCAGACGTGGCGAAACTTCTTGGTCACTTGACCGTCGGCATCGCGCATCCAGAAACCGGCCCGCCGGACGATATCCAGCTTGCCGTTCGGGTCGTCCGGCAGGCAGTGCCGGCCGGTCTTGTCGTGCGAGCCGGAGCCCTTGACGGTGGCGTCGTTTTGCGCCACGTGAAAGTCGATGGTCCAAGGTCGCAGGGCGTCGGTCAGCGTCTTGTATGCTCGATCCAGCCCGGCTTCGTCTTGCCAGTCGAAACCCGGCGGCAAGAGAGCGTCTTCGGGCGCGTTGTAGCCCAGCAGGTACAGCAGCGTATGGGCCATATCGGCTTGGAAGCCCAGTGTCTGCGGCCGGTCGACCAGTTCCAGCAGCTGGACCATGCTCTTCAAACTGTGCATACCGCCCCAGCAGATTTCGCCCTCGGCCGCCAACTGTTCGCCGTGGTCTTCGGCGATATCACACGCTTTTCGAAACGTGTCCGCAATCCGCTTGGTGTTCTCCCGTGGATTGGCCGACCAATCGGACACCCCGCAGGCCGAATCCAGCCGCACGGCGCCGTACGGCCGCACGCCCAGTTCCCGCAGCCGCCGGGCGATCCGGCAACCCTTTTGGACTTGCGTGAGAAACTTCTGCTGTTCGGCGTCGTCGCCCATGGCCGAGCCGCCACCGGTGGGCGGCCAGACCGGGGCCACCACGGTGCCGATGGTCAAGCCCCGCGAGGAAGCCTTGTCGGCCAGTTCCTGCAACTCGCCGTCCGACGCGTCGATGTTGATGTGCGGCAAGAACAAAAACAGATCGAACCCGTCGAACTTGACGCCGTCCACTTCCGCCGCGGCGGTCAGGTTCAGCATCGTGTCCAAGTCGATCGGCGGCTCGGAATCCGGGCCTTTGCCGACCACACCGGGCCAAGCCGCGTTGTGCAGCTTGGGAAAGTTGTTGACATGCGTACTCATGGTGAGCGTGCCTTTCTAAGGAAGCGGGGATTATTTCTGGAAGTCGCCCACATTGGGCACCTCGGCAAACGTGTCGGGGCCGAAATAGCGAAGGCTCACAAGGGGCTCGCTGCCGTTGTTCTCGATCTCCACACCCGCCGTGGCTGCTTCGTAGGAGATGTACACCTCGTCCTCCGTCTCGGCGCCAAAACGGATCATCGCTGGAGTCTGCAAATTCAGCTTGCCCATGCGGCCCTTGCCCTGGACCGTGATCCAGCCGCTGGGGCCCGGATCCTTCAGCACGCACTTGGCCCCCGGCTCGACCGTCAGCCGCTTGGCGCTGAACAGTTGCTTGCCGGAAACCAGCCCGTACACAATCCAATGATCGACCCAGCCCTGGCCCTGGTCGGCAACGATCGGTTCCAGGTAGTGGTTGTCCTTGAAGTTCGGGTCGACGTTGGCGTCCCAATCCAGTTGCTCGACGATAAAGTCCAAGTCCCGGTGCTTGTCTTGCGGCACGTCCTTGACCAGCAGCGACCAAGGCACGACTCGGCCTTCGACCAGCGACTGGTACATGCCGAACACGTCGCTGCCCCACTGGGGTTCATACGTACACAGCGAACCGGGAGCGTGCAGAATGCCTGGAGGCACCAGCCAGCCGGTCCCGCGTCTCAGGCGATACGCCTTGGACAAGTCCAAGATCCCGTTGTCGCCCTTGTTCCATTCCTCCAGGCACCTGCGGACCTGGGCCTTCGTCGTGCCAGGCTCCAAGCCGAAGAACGTGTGCGGAAAGTTGTTGTCGCAGTTGTTGTACTGCGGCGGGAAATAGTAGGCTTCCGGCTTGCCTTCCTGATTGGTCAGTTTGGCGTCCTCGAACCCCTGATGCATGTGGTGGGGGATCGGCCCCAGGTTGTCAAAGAACTTGGAGTACACGGGCCAGCGATGGTAATGGTCCCACAACGCCTTGCCGACGATCCGCAGCCCCGCTTCGGCGATCGCGTCCTTGAGCAAGAAATTCTGGCCCTCGAACGAACAAAAGCTCAGCGTTCGTCGATGCCGCCACGGTGTCCGCCGTAGGCATAATAGTCGTCCGGATGCAGCTTGATCCGCTTGCCCGGATGCAGGAAGCTGCGCGGAACCCATGTCGGCGTCAACCGCAGCAGTCCAGCGCCGGCATCCAAGGCCCGATCCAGGACTTTCGCCACGCTGTTGCCTTTGACGATTTTTGCTTCCGTCATGGGATCCTGTACTCCGCGTTTGGAAAGGCACAATGACACCTGAAACTTCGACGATCTCGATGGCAACGAATTGTTGTAGTCGATTCTGTAGGACAGGGCAATAATGGGAAACGCCCGAAAACCGATTCCTGGTCTCGTTCAGAACTGCGGGAAATAACCATCAGCGACGGCCCGCAATCGCTCGGCATCAGTCAACTGGACCCGATTATTGTCCAACTCGATCACCAGGCCGGCTTCGATCAACCGGCTGAGGGTGCGGGAGAACGTCTCGCTGGTCAGATTCAAGTGGCTTGCCACGTGCCGCTTCAGCGTCGGCAACCGGACCGTCCCGTCCGTTTCCGGGACCGCTTCCAACAGGAACCGCGACAAGCGTCCCGCCGCGTCGCGGAGCACGAGGTCTTCCATCAGGGACAAAAAATGGCGTACCCAAAATGTCAAGCCGATCATCATCTGCAAGCACAATTGATGATCTTCGTTCAGGGCCTTGCGAAAGGGCTCCAGCGGAATTAACGCACAAGAGGAATCCGCAACCGCTTCCGCGTTGGCCGGACAATCGAATCCGCCAATGGCTGCGACCTCAGCAAAGGTATTTCCGGGCCCCAAGATATGCAGGACATGCTCCTTGCCGTTGGGGCCGATTTTGAACACACGAACCATGCCACTGGCGACGATATACACCCCGGGACACGGTTCGCCCTGCCGAAAAATCAATCGTCCCTTGGCGAAATTGTGAATGCGGGTAATTTGGGCAAGTCTTTCTAGTCGCTCACCATCAACCCGGCTGAAAAAGGGGCAACTTTTCAGTATTTCGTCTGCAGCTTCTAACAAAAGAACTTCTCCCGTGTGATGCGCGTGCGGTCGAGAGCGAGATCACGGCTGCGACGTACCGAGTTTCGTTTTCACGGGGAAATGTCTGAACGCGCAGGACAAGACCACCATTGACAGAATCTGAAATCGGTATGTTTGAGCCGGATCTACAGGATATTTGACTTGGGTCAAGGACGCGACACCAGGGGATGAGGCTATAATTCGGGCAATTCAAAGTGGTGAAGCAGCCACGGTACCCCAGCGGCGGCGCGGCGTCCCGCTACGGTATTTTTTCCAGCGTTCCCAATACAAGGAGTTGTACGATGTTTTGCAATCAATGCGAGCAAACCGCTCACGGCACCGGTTGCGTGCTAACCCCCGGCGTGTGCGGCAAGAATGAAGACGTCCAATCGCTGCAGGAAACCCTATTGTACGGACTGAAAGGCATGGCGTCCTACGCGCACCACGCCCGGCGACTGGGCAAGACGGACGAGAATATCAACGCCTTTATCGAAGAAGCCCTGTTCGCGACGGTGACCAATGTGAACTTTGACATGGACTCGCTGTTCGAATTGGTCTTGGAATGCGGCAAGCAGAATCTCCGCACGATGGAACTGCTGGACCAGGGACACGTCGAGGCTTATGGCCACCCGACTCCCGTCGAAGTCTGCGAAGGCACCAAGGCGGGACCGGGAATCCTGATCACCGGGCACGACATGGTCGACTTGGATAACCTGTTGAAGCAATGCGAAGGCACGGACATCAACGTGTACACGCACGGCGAAATGCTGCCTGCGCACATGTACCCTAAACTCCGCGAGCATCCCAACCTGGTCGGCCACTACGGCGGCGCGTGGCAGAAGCAGAAATCGGAGTTCGAGGAGTTTTCCGGCCCCGTGCTGGCGACAACCAACTGCGTGCTGATCCCGCGGCCGACCTATGCCGACCGGTTGTTTAGCACGCGAGCCACAGCGGTGCCTGGCGGCAAACGGATCACGAACGACGACTTTTCCGAGGTGATTGCCAAGGCCAAATCGTGTACCCCGCTGGTGGATGCCAACGGCAAAAAGTCGACCATCGGCTTCCATCACGACGTGATCCTGGGCGTGGCGGACACGATCGTCAACGCCGTCAAAGAAGGCAAGATCCGCCGGTTCTTTGTGATCGGCGGCTGTGACGGCGCCGAGCCCGGTCGGAACTATTTCTCGGAGTACGCCCAGGCGACCCCGTCCGACACGTTCATCCTGACGCTGGGCTGCGGCAAGTACCGCATCCGCGATTACGACTACGGTCAACTGCTGGGCTTGCCGCGGTTGTTGGACATGGGCCAGTGCAACAACGCCTACGGCGCGATCAAGGTCGCCGTCGCCTTGGCTCAGGCGTTCAACTGTTCCGTGAATGACCTGCCGCTGACGCTTGTCATCTCGTGGTTCGAGCAGAAGGCGGTGGCGGTGTTGCTGACGCTGCTGTACCTGGGTGTCAAGGGGATCACGATCGGCCCGAAGCCGCCGGGGTTCATCACGCCCAACGTGTTCCAGATCCTGCAGGATAAATACGATCTGCGGTTGACCGGCAACAGTGCGGCGGAAGATCTGGCGATGGCGATGGCCAGCTAGATTCGGCGTGGACAGGAAACGAGGGGCAGGATTCCAACCCTGTGAAGGTGCGGTTTCCTGCTCCTGAGCTGCGTGACATTCGGCCAAGTTGGAGTCCACGCTTTCGCGTGTCCCATCGGGATTTTCCCGATGAAAAGACAACGCTAAAGCGTGGACTCGCAACAACTTGGCATCTTCACAGGGGACAGCCGGAGAGAACCCTACTCCGCGGCAATGACTCTCGCACAGGCTGGCAGCCTGTGCTGCGCCGACGCGGCATCGAGGAATGCAATGACTCGGCCGCGCGCCTCGCCCCCCGTGCGGGATATGCCACCACTCCATTTGACACGCCTTCCCAACGTGGTATCGTTTTCAGTGCGGCGATGGCACCCTTTTTCCCTCTTCACGGATTCGAACGCATGTCTACGATCCTCCTGCCGATGCTGGTAGCCACCCTTCTCGGAGCCACGATTCCCGCGAAAACGGTTGAAAGACATAACGAGTTGTTTCAGCGGTTTTGGGGCACGGACTTCGTGTGGAAATTTGACGATCTACCCGCTTCCGGCAAAGTGCCGGATTACCGGATTCCTTACTCTGGGCACATCTATCTCGATCGCAGTGGTGGCACGACGAACGTCATGCGCAAGTATGACACTGCCTTTCACGGCGGCCGAATGCTGGCGACGGCGGACGAACAGCGAGACATCGCGTCGGGCGTGAAACCGACTCCGAAACGCGGTGGTTTGTTGGGGTTGCGGATGGTGACTTCGATGGAGACCCCCAACTGGCACGGCCATTGCAACGGCTGGGCGGCCGCCGCCATCCGGCACGCGGAACCGCAAACCAGTGTCCGCCGCAATGGGGTGACCTTCACGCCGGCCGACATCAAAGGACTGTTGGCCGAACTCTACATCTACAATGACTTGGACTATCTGGTCGGCCCGCGCGAGGTGCTGAACGCCGGGGCCTTTCACGCTTCGATCGCCAATTGGCTGGGACGCGGTTTGCATCCGCTGGGAATGGAAGCCGACCCGGGGCCGGAAAAATGGAACTATCCCGTCTATGCCTACAACATGTCGGCGACCAAGCGATCAGACCGTGTGGTCGACGTTCGGCTGGATGTGACCTATGCCAAGGATTCCAGCGGCGAGTATCAGCGCAGCCCACGTCACGCCCGCGTCAAGACGTTCCGCTATCGGCTGGATTTGAACGACAACGGCGAGATCATCGGCGGAGCGTTCTATTCCGGCAGTTCCATGATCGACATGCTGTGGCTTCCGCTGCGGCCAAAGCAGGGTGGTCAGGAAGGCAACGAGTCGGGGAATCGGTACCTGGACGTGGACCAGGTGTTGAGCATCTGGAGAGAATCGGTGCCGGAAGAATTGCGAGCGAAATGGCCCGTGATCGATCCGCCGATGGAAGATCGCATCCTGGACCTGACCCAACTGACTGGTTTGATTCCCCGGCAGGGCATCGACGCACCCGCCGCCATTCCGCCAGCGGAGGAAGATCAAGAGACGCCAGCAGCGGCGGTCACTTCGGAAGCCGTAGCAGCAGGAGAGTGAAACGCCAGAAGATCCGCCCGGATGGCTGCGGCCAGCCGGGCTGTCCATTTCGGACCAAGGGGCAGGTTTTCCAACCTGCCCCTTGGTCATTGAGCAACGGCGTGCAGGCTGTATCCGTCCTGTGATTGAGTTCTTGGCCGAATGCCAGCGTGTGGCGGACTCGGGCGGGCATCGAAGCGGAGCCGGTCCCAATCCAGTTCAGCGACGAGTTTTCGCCAGGCGGTCGACCGGGCATTGCAGCCCCATGTGCTCCGCCGAGCCACGCCTCCCAACGCAAGACGCGCCGAAGCATCACATCAAACGGAAGGATGACACATTGACTCAATCTCCCTATCGGCCGCCCGCGATTTCTCTGCTTGCCACGATGCTTTGGCTGGCGTTTTCCACCTTGCCGAGCGAGGCGCAGACGTTGGGCCCAGCCGGTGACGGCAGCTATCTCGCGGCCCTGCCTCCGGGCGCCAAGGGTCCGCCCGAGACGATCTACAAGACGGATCGCGTTCTCGGTGCGACGCCCACGAACCGCTGGTGGAGTTCGCTGGCATGGTTGCCGTTTTCCGAGCGGCAGTTCCCGCATCCGCTGGCGATCCAAGCCTCCTCCGCTGGCCTGCGCGTGTTCTATCCGGGCGATCGTATTCACGTCACGGAAAAAACGATCTTTGCCGGGATGCCCGGCGGCGGCGAAGATCTGGTGCTGCAGCATTCCGAACAGGACGAGTTCCCCGATGCGCGGCTCGACGGACACAGCGACTGGTTCGTTCGTGCCCGCTTTGCCACCGCGGGCCGCAGTATGACCGTCTCGTACGGCCACGGCTCGCCGTATGTCTATGCCCTGTACGAAGGCGGTTCGCCGGTGGTAACTTTTGCTCGCGAGGCCGAGGTGTGGGCGAAAACGGAGTCGGCGAAAAAGGGGACAAGCACCGATCGTCCGGACTCGAGCCAGTTCCCCTACTCGACGCTCGGCGTGACCGTCGCCGGAAAACACTATGGCCTGTTCGGAGCGCGGGGCAGTTGTTGGTTCAGCCAGGATCGGAAGCGATTTGTCAACGGCGCGGCGAAGACCTACTTTTCGCTGGCCGTCCTGCCGGAACGATCGGCGGCGGCCTTGGAATTGTTTCAACAGCACGCCCACGCGCACGTCACGGACACGCGCGTCACCTGGCGTTACGATCCGGCCTCGAGTGCTGTCGAGACGCTCTTTTCG
>Ga0351972_10423_pt1 | contig 10386 bp, 14 predicted proteins | sample TotcelHFGM3001N9_FD_206747 | JGI IMG/M metagenome (GOLD analysis project Ga0351972, IMG submission 206747) | Enriched cells from coal bed in the Powder River Basin, Montana, United States - Total cells FGM rep2 HSBNCT.FGM.300.1.N9 ...
TATTTAAGGAGTTTAAACAATTTGGGGCAGGCAACAATAAAAACGAAAATCCCATAGCCAAAGGTCATAAGCTAAGTTGGAAGACGGCCCCTTCCAGAATTTTGGCGGCATCTCCATGCTCAGCCAGGTGGGCGGCAACTGAGAAACACAGTGAAAACAAATACCCTAAAAATAGTCAGGGGACAAGATTATGAGGGTAATCTGCGCTTGGTGCCAAGACGTTATCCGGGAAAACGACTTTTCGGGCCTGCAAGAGAGCCACGGGATTTGCGAAAAGTGTCGAAATGTCTACTATCCTAAAATGGAACAGAGAAAGAGCGCTACCCCAGCTCCGATTCACCATGACATAGCTTTTTTATTATCCGGGGGAGCTATGGGGACCTTTTGCCATTGGCCGAAGGTCGATTATGGCGCTAAGGAGAAGGGTGATTGGTGATCATTTATTGGCGAGATTAACCTGGTGATTTACACTTTGCATACATCCAAAATAACTTGAATATTTTGTATTAGGGATTTATCTTTCACTGAACAGGAAATAGGTTCAACTTCCGCAAAGGTTAACTCTGGCATAAGTAAGGCTATTCTCCTACCAGGGCGGGTTTGGCCCTCCCGATAGCTCGGTCCTGACCGAGAATTGATCGCCTATTTGGATCGCATAGGCATCCTGCGGGATGCCCCGCACCTGCACGGGGCTGGCCGTCACCTTGACCGCAAAACCTTTATAATCCAAAACCCAGCCGATCGTCTTAAGGAAGTCAGGGGCGTCGCCGATCAAGAGAATGTCGTGCTTAGTCATGCGCGTGCTCCTCGTCGTCCCCCGGTTTGGATTGATCCCCCCTTGCGCACAGTGAAAAGAATTAACCGTGTACTATTCAACTTCAATAAACGGGATGAGGTCAATAAGCGAAACTGCCATTTCGTTCTAAGTAAAAATACCTATCCGTTGTCCCGGTCGCACCGGCCAAGCCCCGGACCGCACCCACCGCCCGGTTACCAGCGCGAATGGCAGGAATCCTTCAGTGCACCGTAGGAAGGTTGTTTAAAGTGCATTGACCCTTAAGAGAAGGTCTATGAAATCGTGTTGGATGGTTGAATAGATGAATGATCAATATATTAGCAACTTTTTTGCTATCAATCTCGTAGCTTCCTGCTTGGACCGCTTTCTTGATGGCAGAAACTCTCTCGGCCCTACTATGGTATGATTCGGAACTTGCCTGTAAGGGAGGCTTCATGGATTTATCTCCTATGTTTATATCCTATGAAGGTATGAGGAGGTTTGGGATTGGGAAGATCAAGAGTATGAATTTCTTTAAGGCATGGTTCAGATCTTTTTGCCGGCTTATAAAGGTTTTCTTCTTCCCTTATTATCAAGATTCCAGGAGGAGCTTCAATCCCCAAACGGACTTGCTTTCCACGGATTTGAATAACCTTAACTTTTATGTGGTCTCCAAGAATCACAGCCTCGTCTACCTTTCGTGTAAGGACTAGCACAGTTCACCCACCTTCAAAACTTTGGACTATGAAAAGTGAGGAGAAATCCAGGTTAACGCTCCGATCCTAAACATATTGATATTTTATGAATATAAGAGCTTTATGGTTCGCCGATAATTTTCTCCAAAAACCAATTTTGACTGCGGAGGCAAAGGTTGCCGGATAATTTCGGATAGAATAGAGTAAATGCCCAATGACTCGGGAGGTGGGGGCATGGCGGAGAATAACCGAGAGAAGCCGCTCAGAGACAAAGCGATCGGAAGTCTCTTGATGGAGACCTTGCGGAATTGCATTTAGGGGTAATGCCCCTTGGGGTGTAACTTGGCACAGTTGCACGGTTTGCCTCCTTTGGCTGAGGCCAGGGGCGCATCTAGGCAAAAATTTCATGGGCTTGGGAACCGGCCTGACTTGCAGGTCACCCTTGTGGCCGACAAGACCCCTGACAAAATGGCCGCCAACCGGTGCAGCCGCCGGCAGGTGGTTACCCCTTCATAACGTTATTGAAATTCCCCCGGCTTGCCCGGCCCGGTCCAGGTTTCTGTCTCTCAGAACGTCTCACCTTTTTAGAGAACATGTCCGAAAGCCTGATAAGCTTTTCTTTCTGCATATTGAACCTGATGCGGTGGGTATGGCCGCATTCACAGATGTAGGTATGGAACTCACCGTCATTAGACAGGTTATAAAGAACATCTGTCATCAATTCCGCTTCGACGCCGCTGAGCGTGACGTGACGCAGATTGTGTCGGTCACATCCGAGGTCTGTGATCATTAGCATGTGGTGTCTCCTTGGCGTTTGATCCCGCCACCTGCAGCCCCACCAAGGGCCGCAGAGCCTGCAACAGCTCCAATGATTGCTCCACCAGTCGCCCCAACGGCCCCGCCGCTCAATACTCTCTGTTGGGTATTTGACATGCCGGAACACCCAATGGAGAACAAAAGAGAAATCAAGAGCGGGGCTACCGCTTTCCGCATTTTTTTCTCCATCATCGGGTTGGATTATTAAACGGCACTGCTGCGATTAATTATGGAAGGGCCACTGAAGGAAATCCATGGTCAGAATAACCATTTTTATATGGTATATTGCACCACACGCCATCCGTCGAACTATGGAATACGCTTTTAAATTTAATAATTATTTCTCTCCAGCTAATCTCTCCGGGTATCAGAGCGTATCTTGGGTCCATAAGAAGTGTCTGAGGAGAATAGGAGGGTTGTAGTGCGTCGGAGTAAACTTACGGTTGTGCCAAGACGGAGGAATACCGGCCAGACGGTTTCAGATTGGGTGCCATCGTTGGAAAAGGTTACATAAACTCAGGTTCTACGAGCGGTTCTTCCCTGTGCTTAAAAGGTTGAGGTTCATTCTTGGAGGGGACTCCCCGGGGTAGAATCAATGGGAGGTTCTCCAGATCACGGCTGAGGACCCAGCCCAGGGCGCCAGTGGAAGGTTGGCGAACTTGATACCAATCCTTGGTTTCCCCGATTTTCTGCACCTGATCGTTAAACCGCAGGGTTCTAATAACCTGGCCGCGGGTCGACGGATTAGCCCGCAAGATGAGCTCCCTTACTGCCACATAGTAATAGGGTTTCCGGATTTGCTTTTGCCGGGTATCCTCGATATGGTCCGTTAGCGCGGAGGCCGGCACCCACCCAAGGGTGTGGCTTGCGACCACCAGGACCCGCCACCAGCCACGGTCCCCTTCTTCGACTCTTCGCACCTGTTCGCCCCGGAAAAGGAGATGTAAGGGGAGACAATCAGTGCCAGGGCACTCTAGAAGAGGCAGGGTATCCTCTTTTACATAGTAAAAAACCGTGGCAACCGGGCCAGAGCTGAGTAACTCCTGCCGAACCCATCCAACCTGCCCACTCCTTTGAAGTTTAACCCGCCACCAGGGTGATTCGCCAGCAGCCACCATTTCTACCTTATCGCCCTTATATAACGGGCCCAGGACATTCCCGCTGTGCCCGGGGCTGTCGAGCAAATAAGTGATTTCCGGGGTAACATAAAAAGGCCCTTCGGGTGCTTTAACCACGTGGGTTGGGGCACATGAGCAGGCCACCCCCAGAAGGAGGAAAAGTGTTACGAATCTGATCCAACAACTAGAAGAGATCATGGTTATTATAAAAATTCCCTACTCCTCCGGCTGCAAAGATATGATCCGCCATTGACTTGACTCTTTGCCGAATTTTATCACGTAGGTCTTTACAAAGGTTTTATTTTTGAGAGTGGTGATATTTTTGGTCTCAACATTCCATGTTACCCGGGCCTGAGCAGTTTTGTTGGCTAAAAGTTTGATCTCCGTTATTTTGAAGTCCATTTTGGGATAGTCATAGATTTTCCAGGCTTTGGAGATTTGTTGAACCCTTTGTTGCAACTGCGGAAAATTTGGCGAGTAATGGCTCAAAAGCTGGGAGAGATCCTTTTTTTGATTGGCCTCCCTTATCCCTGCGAGTACCTGGGACAATTGGTTTTCCAATGGAGCGGTTGACTCTGCCGGAACCTCGGCAGCAGCTGGAGAGGGCACGGGAAGGTCTTGACCGGGCTGAGTTTGACTGTGCGGAACCTGAACTTCCGCGGCCTTTCCGCCCGTGAGGGAAGGTGGTGAAGAAGGTGTCCCCTTCATGAAAAACCAGGTGACCAGACCAATCAGCACAATCATGGCTCCCAGAACGAAGCTGTAGATCGAGATGCGCTTCCATCGGGGCTGTGAATAAGATGATTTCTGATTTTCGCTCATGGTTCTGGCTCAATCCGTCATTGGGCACCATGATATCAAAATCTCCTCCCCTAAGAAAGAGGAACCTTAAGGTGGGGATCTGAGCTAAAATAAAGACTGCCTGGATGGTCTCAGGGGGAGAGGTTTAAAGTTCGTGAACTTCAGAGGTAGTAGCTCCCTCTGGTTCAGGTTCCAATCTCTTTAGACCTCGGGAGAATTCTCTTAGGTTGATCCATAGGTCAAGCAATTGCCCGATTGTGGGCCAAACTAGGGTATGTTACTATGAAAAAATCAAGAAGTGCAGCTGGTTGCTGACGCTCCAATTATTGCTGATCACCCATCTTGGCCCCTTCATTTTAAAGCGGCCGGTGCTGGGAGCCATTCGCCTCGCGTAGCAAACGTAAGGCCGCCGGGTATGGTTTTCTCTAGCTTCAAAAGTTTTTGTTCCAGGGGCTCGGCAGAATAGGACCGATATTATTGCATGAAAAGATGCATTATTTTTAATGTTATCTATAGGTATGATTTATGTCTGATAAAGATAATTTATCAAAATCCCCCTTATACCTTATTTTTATATTCATTATATTCTCCTTTGGGATATTAACTTCCGGATATCTATACTATAAGAATCAAGAAGATTATATAACAAGAGAGAAACAACAAGAGCTTTCCGCCATCATTGCGCTCAAGATAGATCAAATTATCTCTTGGCGGCAGGAACGGATCGATTATGCTAGCACGATTATGGACGATCACTTCCTTTCCATTCGTGTCAGCGATTTTATCAAAAGCAGAACAAAGTTACTTTTCAAAAAACAAATTACCGAACGCTTAACTTCCTTAGCTTCATTCCAATATCAAAGTCTTACGTTGATCGATCCACAAGGAAATGTACGGCTATCGGTGCCGACGTTGGAGCGAGGACTTACTCCCTATGTAAAATCGTTGGCTAACCAAGCAATGCAAACACAAAAAGTGGTTTTCTCCGACCTGTATCTTGATGAGAACTCAAAAGTTATGCTCAGCGTCCTCGCCCCTCTTTTGGTAATTCAAGGAAATGCGAAGGTCACTGTGGGGGTTATCCTCATAAGGATTGAACCTTATTTGTTTCTCTATCCTTTGATCAAATCCTGGCCAACTCCCAGTTTGACCGGAGAGACCGAATTAATCCGCCGGGATGGAAATGAGGTGATTTTTCTGAATGAACTTCGACACCGCGAGAATATTCCTCTTAATTTACGGTTTCCCGTGGACTCGCCTAAATTGGTGGCCGCGATGATCGCCCGTGGAAAGAAAGGTATTGTCGAAGGCTTGGATTATAGAGGCGTTCCAGTCCTGGCAGTCGCTGGACTTATCCCTGATTCACCCTGGTTTCTCGTTGCCAAGGTTGACGCTGTTGAAATTTATGCTTCACTAAAAAAGCTCAGTCGGCAATTGGTTTTTTTGCTTATTGTTTTGATTGGCACCGCCGGCATATCCGTAGCTTATTTCCAAAGGAATCAACAAACCAAATTTTTCCGCCAGCAATATGAGGCTGAACGCAAGCGGCGGGCTCTGACCCAGCGGTATGAGTATCTGACCAGGTTTGCCAACGACATCATCCTGGTAACCGACCAGAGCCTGCGAATTGTGGAAGCAAATGACCGGGCCATAACCTCTTATGAATACACCCTAAATGAACTCCTCAATTTACATTTAATAGATTTATACCCGCCTGGGTCGGAACAGGTGCTCGATACACTTATGCGTCATGTAGATGAAGAAAGCGGGCTTATTTTTGAAGCAATGCAACAGCGGAAGAATGGAACAACTTTTCCGGTAGAGATCAGTCTGCGCCTTTTAGACTTAGAAGGCCAAAAACTGTTTCAGGAAATCATCCGGGATATTACCGAGCGCAAGCGAACTGAAGAGGTGCTCAAGCAATCAGAGAAGAACATGCGCTATCTGGCCTCTCAACTCCTCAGCGCCCAAGAAGATGAAAGGAAACGCCTGTCCGGTGAGCTTCACGATGAACTTGGGCATGCCTTGCTAGCGCTAAAACTTCAAGTAGAATCTGTAAAAGAGCAACTTTTACCTGAACAGCTAACCCTGAAAAAAGAGGTAGAAAAGATCCTTGGGTTTATCAATGCCACCATCGAAGAGGTGCGGCGTCTTTATCTCGATCTGAGCCCGGGCGACCTGGAGGACTTGGGTCTGACCACCGCGTTGCGTTCGCTGGTGGATGACTTTTCCCAGTTACAGAAGCACATAAGATGGACAATTAAATTGGATAACCTCGATGGACTTTTTGCTTTGTCAACGCAGACGGCTATCTACCGGATAGTGCAAGAAGCTTTGACTAATATCGGAAAACACGCTAAACCTAAAAAGGTTTTTCTCGGAATTAAACGGGAAAAACAATCGGTCTCTTTTACTATCAAGGACGATGGCATTGGCTTTGAACGGCATAAGGTTGTCACCGAAAAGAAAACCTTGGGCTTGTTAGCGATGGAAGAGCGGGTCAAAATCCTGGGTGGCGCTTTTGAACTCTGGAGCCAGGAAAACCAAGGGACGAAAATCTCTTTTACCATTCCAATTCCCGAAGGAAATTAAACATGGATGCTTACACTATCATACTGGCCGATGATCATCCGATGTTTCGGGAAGGGATAAGAAAAATCATCGAACGGATCGAGGGTGCGCTCATTACCGGCGAAGTCAACGATGGTCTCGAGCTGCTGGAACTCCTGAAAAAGTCCAGCCCCAATCTCGTCATCCTTGACATTTCGATGCCGAATCTCCGGGGTTTGGAAGCAATCAGGGAAATTAAAAAAGCTTACCCACAAGTAAAGGTCTTAGTTTTGACCATGCATAAGAAAAAGGAATTTCTCCGACAGGCCTTGCGAGACGGCGCAGATGGTTTCTTACTCAAAGAAGATGCGGGGAGCGAGCTTATCCGGGCTATGCAAACCGTGAGGAATGGCGGAAAATATGTCTCCCCCCTACTTTCCAGTGTTTTGACGAGCTTGGCCGTAGAGGAAGAGAAAACCGAAGTTTTGACGATGCGGGAAAGGGAAGTCCTAAAACTTTTGGCGGAAGGCAAGAGAACCAAAGAAATCGCCGCGGCTTTGTACATCAGCCCCCATACAGTGCGCCGGCACCGCTCCAATATCATGGAGAAACTAAACATTCAGAATCTGGCTGATCTGGTCAAGTACGCGATTTCCCAAAGCTATATTCTCGACAATTCGTAGTATCCCATTTCAGCTAATCAAAAACGGTATTTGCCCCTCCCCCCACCTTATTCAATGCCGGCGACTTTTTCAAACTGATGGACGCAGTCGAAAATACCAGCAAGACGGCCGGGACAATGAGCCGCGGGTTGCGGTAGTGCAGTATTGAGGGCAAAGCCAACCGCCTCAATCAACCATCACTTCCTTCAAAATGTCGAGGTTGTCCAGGGTCAAGCCGGCACCCAGCGCTACCGCGGCCAGGGGATCGTTGGCAATTTTTATGGGCAGGCCCGTCTCCTGTTTCAGGAGTTCGTCTATCCCCTTCAAGAGGGCGCCGCCGCCGGTCAGGTAGATGCCCCGGTCCACAATATCCGCGGCCAACTCAGGTGGAGTCTGTTCCAGGGCGATCTTCACCGCGGCGACGATGCTATCTATCTGCTCCTGGATGGCCAGGCGCACTTCGTCGGAATTGATGTTGATGATCTTGGGGATGCCCGCAAACTGGTCCCGGCCTTTGACATCCATGGATTCGATTTCACCCGGGTAGGCATTGCCGATAGTGGTCTTGATGATCTCGGCGGTACGTTCCCCGATGAGGAGATTGTAGGTGCGCTTGACGAATTGCAAAATGGCTTCATCCATCTTGTCGCCGCCCACCCGGACAGACCTGCAATAGACAATGCCAGCCAGGGAGATGACCGCCACCTCGGAGGTGCCGCCGCCGATATCTACCACCATGTTGCAGATGGGTTCGGTAATGGGCAGGCCGGCGCCGATGGCCGCGGCCATGGGCTCTTCAATGAGATAGACTTCCCGGGCTCCGGCTGATTGCGCCGACTCCCGCACCGCCCGCTTCTCCACCGGGGTGATGCCGGAGGGAACGCAGATGATGATACGGGGCCGGATGAGGGACCGGCGGTTGTGCACCTTCTGGATGAAGTGACGCAGCATGGACTCGGTGATTTCGAAGTCGGCGATGACCCCGTCGTTCATGGGGCGGATGGCCACGATATTGCCTGGGGTACGGCCCAACATCATCTTGGCCTCCCGGCCCACCGCCAGGACCCGGTTGCGGTCCCGGCCGTTTTTTCGCAACGCCACCACTGAGGGCTCGCTCAGGACGATGCCTTTGCCCTTGACGTAGACCAGGGTGTTGGCGGTGCCCAGGTCGATGGCCAAATCATTGGAGAACCATCCCATGATTTGATTTAAGAACATCTTTGCACCTCCAGCCCCGGAATCGGGCTTAGGGAAAAGTTATCTCCTCCTACATGACCCGGGGGAGTGGAGGTGAAGGCTCATGCTTTTGGGGCCCGGATTCCCCCTCCTCCCCAGCCGCTACAGGAGGCTGGGTGGCTTTGGGGGGTTTTGCCTTCTTGGGTTTTTTCTTGGTGGGCTGGGCAACTTTCACGGGTTGTGGGGAGAGATAGCGGGAGACTACATAACCTATAGTACCATCCTTTTTTACCCTGATCTGAGTCCAATTTTCAATCTCTCCCAGCTTTTCCACTTCTGCATTTAATTCCAGGGCGGAGGTTTTGGGGCAATCTAAGCCGGGACAGGTCCGCACATTAAGCTGGTTAATGGTCACATAAAAAGTGGGGCGTACCGGCTGGGGTAGCGGCGCCACCGGCGGCAGTGGCGGCGGCAACGGTGGGGTTCTGTAAACCTGTGGTTGACAACCCATGAGGCAGATGACCAGCGCCAAAGCGCAGATCCAGGCGCCTGGGCGATGCTTATCGAAGGTGTGATCAGACATAGGTCCCCAAAGGCTTCTCGCCCCGTCCTAAGGCTTGCCGGCGGATTTCTGATGCTGGTCGTAGGCGTAACCTCCACCGGCGCCGATGCCGCCTCCCACGATGGCACCCACCGGACCGCCGATCAAAAGCCCGGTGCCAGCTCCCATGACGCTGCCGCTCAACATCCGCTGTTCCTTGTTCGACATGCTGCTGCAAGCTCCGAGTAACAGAGTCATAATTACTATGGGAACTATAACTTTAGACATCGGTGTCCACCTCATAGTGCTTAGACTTCATTCTGGCTCTGCAGGTCAACTCATAAATGAAACTGGAACAAGAAGTGTTTCCCCAATAAGCTGTTGAAAAATGGCCAGCCCCGATCATTACCCTCTCATTTCCATTTCTATTAATTTCCCCATAATTATTTACAATCTATTATAATATTTAATCATAATACCATTGGTATTTGTGTTTATTTTTGTGCTTATGTTTGCCATGGGGGTATTTTTTCCACCCATGCTTGTATCCGTGTTTGCACGGCTTGGGCGCGGGAGTCATGACATAATAACCCTGGGGTGCCGGCATCGGCTGATTATAGATGTAATAGCTGGGATCAGGTAATGGAGAGTAAATAAAACCCACCGCGTCATGAGTCGGGACGTAAAGTATCTGGCCCAGGCATGGACGTGATATGGTGATTCCAGCCACCAACAAGGCGAGTCCTGCCAAGAGAATGAGGATTCCTCGGGTTCCGTTCACGATCTTTCCCTATTTGGAGTGATTATTTTGATACTTCTCTCTGGGGCTAACTCCGGCAACCGGTCTACAAGCGAAATCAGGTCTTGTTGTGGTTTGCCGGTTGTCCACCCGCATGACCCTAATAGAGCTGGGGCTGGTAGATGTCCTGCGGCGCCGGTTGGTAATACCCCTGGGCCTGCTGCGGATAGTAAGGGGTTTGCGAACGCCCGTAGGCTTCTCCGGCTACCCCACCCGCAGCTGTGCCGAGCAGGCCGCCGATAGCCGCCCCCTTCCAGGGATTCCGATGATTGGCGGCGGCTCCGATGCCGGCCCCCAGGGCCGCACCCAGACCTGCTCCCGTATAAAGGTAGGGGTTTTGGCTCGGCGTGGCGCAACCCGTAAGAAAACTTAAGCCCAGTAAAACCAAAATTATCACCTGCTTTTTCAGGCTTAGGACCAAAAACCATTGTCTTGTCTTCACAATCCTTCCCT
>Ga0351972_10181_pt1 | contig 10374 bp, 12 predicted proteins | sample TotcelHFGM3001N9_FD_206747 | JGI IMG/M metagenome (GOLD analysis project Ga0351972, IMG submission 206747) | Enriched cells from coal bed in the Powder River Basin, Montana, United States - Total cells FGM rep2 HSBNCT.FGM.300.1.N9 ...
AGTCCAGCAGGCGGGCGCCGGAATCGAAGTCCCATTGGCCGCGCCAGCCCCCGGCGACATAGGCCCGGTTGTAAGGCCGCCACGGGGCGGGGCCGAGCCACAGGTCCCAATCGACCACGTCGCGCGGCGGCGTGGGCTCGCCCGGCAGCCAAGCCGTCTCGATCGACGGGGTGTACACCGAGGCAAACACCGTGTGGATCTTGCCGAGCTTGCCGCTGGTTGCCAAGCGGACTGCCGCTTGAAAGTTGGCGACGCTGCGACGCTGTGTGCCGGCTTGAAAGACACGCTTGGTCTGCCGGATGGTGTCATCGAGCGTTTGGCACAGTCCGATGGTCAGACCGCACGGCTTCTCGCTGTAGATATCCTTGCCAGCTTTGGCTGCCAGGATCGACGCCGGCGCGTGCCAGCGGTCGCCGGTTCCGATCAGGACGGCGTCGATATCCGGCCTCGCCAGCAATTCGCGGAAATCGCGGTACAGCACACAATCCTGGTTGCCATAATGCTCGTCGACCAGCTTTTTGCCCGCTTCACGCCGGCTGGCTTGCACGTCCGCGATGGCCACGCACTGGACGTCCGCCTGGGGGAGAATGCCTCGCAGATTATACGTCATCCGCGGCCCGATCCCGATCACGCCCACCGTGATCCGCTCCGAAGCCGCCGCCGCGCCGGCCAAACCGCAGGCTCGGCCCGAGACGAACCACGGCACGCCCACCGCCGCGCCGGTAACGATCGTTCGCTGGATCAACTCGCGCCGCGTCAACTTGTCGGATTTCGTTGCCACGCTTGGCTCTCCTTTATGTATGATGACGATCCCTTCCGCAGTTTGGCAGTATAGCTTGCCTGGTTTGCGAAATGCAACGACCGAGCGCGGGAATATGGGGGCTTGCGATCCGCCGTGGTTTCGGTGCACAATCGGGACGAAGCGGATCGTCAGACAGCGGTGGGGCGAGCGGGATTGGGCCGGGGGATGTGTTTTTTTGCAGGCTGGCAGCCTGCGTTACGGTTTTGGTTTCTACGGGAGCAACGGCAATGAGGAACGGCGCAGTTTTTTATCGAACTGTTGTTCGAGGGTAGCGGCGCGACGATGGCCCGCTTTAACTTGACGTGGTTGCTGGCTGGACGGGACGTGAATGAGTTCCTGCGGCCGTGAGGCGAGAGAGTGACTTTCTGAGGAAAGATCCAGTCTGAGATGTCGATGCAAGACGCCTTTTGGGCGACGATCATTCTGGGGGTTTTGCTGATCTTCAGCCAGTTGATTCGGCAGAACGTCCGACTGTTCCGCACGCTGTTTCTGCCCAGTTCGCTGATCGCCGGCGGCTTGGCGCTGCTGCTGGGTCCCCAGATCCTGGGCGCGGCCGCCACGCGGGTGATGGGCGAAGCGAGTTGGCTGCGGCACGGTTGTTTTCCGGCCCAGACGCCGGCCATCTGGAGTTCCCTGCCGGGGCTGTTGATCAGCGTGGTCTTTGCGGCGTTGCTGATGGGCAAGCCGATTCCGGGGTTGAAGAAGATCTGGTACACGGCCGGGCCGCAGGTCTGTTTTGGTCAGATGATGGCCTGGGGGCAGTATGTCGTCGGTTTGCTGTTGGCGATCCTGGTGCTGGCTCCCGTGTTCGGTCTGCCGGAGATTGCCGGGGCCTTGATCGAGATCGCGTTCGAGGGCGGGCACGGAACCGCGGCGGGCATGGGGCAGGCGTTTCACGAAGCCGGCTGGCCCGCCGGCCAGGACCTTGCCTTGGGCCTGGCGACCGTGGGCCTGGTGGGCGGGGTGCTGTTCGGGACGGTCCTGATCAACATCGCTGTCCGTCGCGGCGTGATTCAGCCCGGCGGGGACGCCGGATCGATGGCCGACGTCAAACTCTACTCCGAGGATGTCACCGAGGACGAAATCCGCGAGCTGATCCGCGACAAGGAGCGGGAAAGCCAACCGACGGATCCGCTCTCGCTGCATTTGGGACTGGTGGCCGTGGCCATCGGCATCGGCTGGCTGGTCCTCGCCGGCCTCCGCTGGTTCGAGGCCGTGACTTGGGGCGCGCCCGACGCCCAAGGCGAAGTGACCCGCGTGTTCACTCACGTGCCCCTGTTTCCGATGGCCATGATCGGCGGCGTCTTGATCCAGGTTGTTTTCGATCGGCTGGGGAAGAGCCACTTGATCAGCTATCGGCTGATGAGTCGCATCAGCGGCGCGGCGCTGGACTTTACCATCGTGGCGGCGTTGGGCACCTTGTCGTTACGGGCGATCGGCGACAACCTCGCGCCGTTCCTGTTGCTAGCGATGGCGGGAACCGCCTGGAATCTGTTCGTCGTGATCGTCATTGCGCCTCGAATCATTCCCACGTCATGGTTCGAGCGAAGCATCGGCGACTTTGGCCAGTCCATGGGCGTAACCGTCACGGGCCTGCTGTTGATGCGCGTCTCCGATCCGACCAACAAATCCGGGGCGCTGGAGAGTTTTGGTTACAAACAGATGCTCTTCGAGCCGATCGTCGGGGGCGGATTGTTCACCGGGGCCTCGATCGGCTTGATCCTGGCCCTGGGAGCCCGCACGATGCTAGGCATCACCGCCGCTGTGACGATCTTCTGGCTGCTGTTCGGGTTCGTCGCCTTCGGCCGCTTGGCGCGGCAGAATCGTCTTGCGGAACGGGACGAGCGACACAGGCCGCCCGCATCGGGGCGGCCGTAAATGCGTCCGCCGTGCTTGGGGGCCGTTGGTTTTTACCTGGGTGTGCTGGATGGCGGGCCGGGCAACGACACGCTGCTGGGGCCTGACGCCCGCGACCGAATCGACGTTGGCAACGGTGGCCGTCCCTCCGACAATACCCAGGCAACGCGCATCGTTTTCGCAGCGTAAGTTCCAGAAATGCCCTCGACCGGCATGGACAAAATCCACGATGGCATCCGCATGTTGTTTCTGAGCGTTGGCTGCCAGGCTCGCGCAGCGATTAGAAGTATGGCGTTAGTCGGCTCGCCGACCCGAAATGATGATTCACCATGACGCGGAACTCGCCGTCAAACGGATCGCTGCCGTCGGCATAGAGCGGCACCGCGTAGCCACAGGTGACAAGGGTCTTCTGACGCAACGCCACATGGCAGCCCAGGGTAAGATTGAGCACGTCGATCTCCCCGCCGCTACCGCTGGCCGCTTGGTCTCCGCAGGTAACGGCCCATGATCCCGCCTCGACGGGATCGGTGGGAAAAGTCGATCACGTTTATGTCAAGAGTACCGATAGGTTTGTCACGTCTTCCGGTCGTGCGCGATGGTACCAAGGGACCTTTGATCGTGGAGATTCTCAAACGCAGCGTGGTGGGGCGGAGCCCGAAGCGTCAGGAGGGGTATGAGGAAGTGCTGGTCGTGATTCGCTACCGCGAGGGCGCTTCGGCCGACACGCTGCTGGCGGAGTTCGCCCGGGTGGCGAAAGCGGAGCACCGGATCGAAGAGTGTCTGCAACGGGGCAAGCGCGAAACCGGACCGGCCGACTACCAAGTTCCGAACTGGACGGGTTGGCATCGTCATCAGACGCTGTGCCTGCTGGCCCCCCGGTTCCTGGTGACCACAAGACACAGTCCCAGAAAGCCGTCGGCGACTTGGGGCTTGGGACCGGTGAATCAGGTGTCGGAGGGCTGTATCCGATGGATCAGCCCATGCGAGGTTTTTTCTTTCAGCCGCCTGACGCGTGCGGATTCGCCGCTACGGCGATTGGGCGAAAGGGTCGCCGTACTTTGACGCGGAATGGCGAGGGTGAGCAGCAACTCGTCCTTGGAGGCGTCGGCGAGGACGACCGAAGCCTTGATAAGGAAATCCACCTTCGACCGTCGGTCACGCGCCGGCCAAGTCGCGGTTGTCGTCGTTTTGACTGCTCGCTGCGATGGACTCCAGTGAAGCTCACGAATCCGATTCGCGTGATCCATTGCACAGCCACTGGCGTTGATCAGCCGCGGCTGGTCGTCGCTGGAGGACACGGAGAACCACTGCCGCAATCGGCAGTTGGCCTCGATGGCAGGACTCGAATTCAAAGCAGCTCGGCGAATTGTCGCAAGGCGGCCACCGTCTGAGGGAGCCCCTGCCGTTCGAGGGTTCTAAGGAATTCCACGACCGTCGCCGGTGGTCGCCGTAGGCTTTGACGTTGGCGTTTGGCGGCGATGCACACCGACTGCGGCGCCAGGTCCAGCAGATGGGCGACGAATTCGTCTGGATGCTGAGCGTCGATGCCGTACGGCGCGAGCGCTGCGTCGGGGAAGTCGTGGAGATTGTAAGTCACGATCACATCAGCACCGGCCCGGATGGCGGCGGCCAACACGTGGCGGTCATCAGGATCGGGCAAGCGGAGCGCCGGGATCAGATCCTCGTATCCGCTGACAAGGCAGTCCCGCACATGGGCGTTCATCAATTGGCGCGTATGATGTGCCCAACGGGGGGCCTTGGCGCAACGTGTGGCTATGAGTACGAAGAAGAACACCTCGAAAGGGATTGTTTCCTGGCCCGAAGACGAGCTGAAGGAGCGGCTTCGGGGGCTGGCGGACGAGCAGTTTCGGGTTCTGTATCCGTCCGGCGCGGCGGAGCCGAGCGAGGCGGACCGGCTGTTGCCCCATGATTTGCTGGCTGCGTCGGCGCCGTTGGGCCTGCGCGTCCTGGATCATGTGATTGTGGCCGAGGAAGCCACGTACAGTTTCGCCGACAGCGGTCTGCTGGACGAACTGGCGCTGGAAGCGGGCGTGCGGTGAGGTTCCGGGGGCAAGGCGATCGTGGTATGCTGACGGCGAAGGAGACGGAACCATGATTGAGAACTTGGAGCAACGGCTGCGAACGGTCCTGTCCGACTTGCCGCCGGAAGACGTCCATGCGGTGGCCGCGTTCGCCGACTTCCTCACTCAACAGCGACAGACTCGGCGTGCCAACCGCCACGTGCAGCTTGCGGAGCGAGCGCATGCCGACATCGTCGCCGCCCTCGACGAAGTGGCGGGCATGACGATGGAACAGGGACCGCCCGTCAGTAACCGCGACCACGACAGGTACCTGTACGGAGGCGAGTAATGGCCATCTTCGTGGACACGGGAGCGTGGTTTGCCTACTTTGTGCGTCGTGACCCGGATCATTCCGCCGCCGTGGAATGGATGCGCGGGAATCGCCAGCCGCTCGTCACGACGGACTCTGTGTTTGACGAACTGGTAACCCCGCTCGCACTGCGCGAAAGTCGCCACGTGGCCGTGGCCGCCGGGGATTTGCTGTGGACGCAGCAAGTTGCCGATTTAAAGGAGGTGGCCCAAGGCGACCTGGCCGAAGCGTGGGATGTGTTCCGTCGATATCAGGACAAGGAATGGAGCTTTACCGATTGCACCAGCAAAGTGGTGATTGCGCGGTTGGGGATCACCGAGGCCTTCGCGTTCGATCATCATGTTGAACAGATCGGGACCGTAACCCGGGTGCCGTGACCCACGAGCAGCAGGACCAAGCCACCGCCAAGAGCGTCGTCCCCTATCGGGTTCGGCAGAAGCGAGGACGAGCATGACACCCGAACAACGCCAGGAAGTGATCCGGTTGCTGCAGCAGGGCCAGGAGCTCTCGCCGGAATGGGCCCGCATCCTGTACCCGCCGGAAAAGCGGGAGTACGAGTTGGTGTATCACGGCAAGGAACGCGAGGAGGACATTCTGGCCAACACGTTGGCCGTACCGCTGCAGCCGGCGCGGACCTTTGGAAAGAACGGCGACGGCTGGCACAACCTGCTGATCTTCGGCGACAACCTGCAGGTCATGAAGAGTCTGCTGGAAATGAAAGAAGGCCGGCAAAGTCTGCAACGCCAACGGCACGCCGGGCGTGCGATTGGTGTACATCGCCCCCCCTTTCGCGACGATGCAGGATTTCGAGGGTACTCAGGATCAGAAGGCTTATCAAGACAAGATTGCCGGTGCGGCATTCATTGAATTCCTTCGGAAACGGGTCGTTCTCCTTCGCGAACGGCTGAGCTCTGATGGCAGTCTGTACATGCACCTCGACAATCGGCGCGCACCGTACGCCAAGGTTGTCCTGGATCCCATCCCGCTGGCGGGCTGTTGGTTTATTCGGTGATGGCACGTGGGGCGAGCTTCCAGCTTGCCAACGCTGCCTATGTTCAATTTGCTATTTGGCTCCGTTGCCCATTTCGCAAGCTGGAAGCTCACACCACGCCTGAATCAACAGCCCGCTCGTCCGGATGGGGTCTCAACAATCTGCCGCCGCAACGGAATGGAAGGACTTCGGCCCGTTGATTGCCTACCTCGTTCCGGGAGCAACGGTGCTTGCCGGCTTCAGCCCGTTCTCACCGATTTTGCGCACTTGGTTAGGGGCGGAGCCGGCCGACGGCCCGACGATCGGCGGGTTCCTGTACTTGACCGTGGCGTCGATCGCCGTAGGCATGACGGTCAGCGCGGTCCGTTGGGCCTTGGTTGATACCGTGCACAGCTACACCGGGCTGCCGTTGCCGCCGTTGAATTTTTCTCGGCTCGGCAAGAACGTCGCCGCCTACGGCCTGCTGATCGAGATTCATTACCGTCACTACCAATTTTACGGATCGATGTTCCTGGCCTGCGCTATCTAGGTGAACAGGGGCAGTCGGCGTGGTGGCCCAGCTCGTTCTTTGCGCCCAGCAGCAAGGCGTTTCTGGCGCCGGTATTCGCCAGGACGGTGTTCCTGGCCCAGTGCCAAGGTGTGCGGCAAGCCGCCGCGAAGGTTCATGACGAACGAATCGGCGTTGGGCAATGCAAACCGCCATGGACCAGGGCGGCGAGAGTGAGGTCGGAGTCTGGGTATCCGGTTTCTACGGCTCCGGGAAAAGCTCGTTCACGAAGTATTTGGCGCTCGCTTTGGACGATCACGTCATCGTGGATGGAATCACGTTTCGCGAGCACCTCCAAAACCGCCTGCTCAAGGCCACCACGCGATCGCTGCTGTCCAAGGTGGCCAAGGGCTTTCCGGGCGCGGTCATTCTGCTGGATCTGGCCAGCGAAATGCTCGCGGGCGCCACAATGGAGGACGTGTCCACGGTCCTGTACTACAAGGTCCTGCAGTGGGCGGGCTACTCCCGAAACCTGAAGGTTGCCGCATTCGAACGGAAGCTCCAGAAGGACGGCCGCCACGACGAGTTTACGGCACGCATCCAGACCGAGGTCGGCACCACGTGGAAGCAAGTCCAGAACGACCCGCTGGTGATCGACAGCCTGATCCCTGACATCGCGCACCAGATGTACCCGGAGCTGTTCAAGTCGCCCGCGTCGTTTTCGACCGAAACCGGCGACTTCATCCGCTTCGAGAACGAGCGTGTCCAGGAGATGATCGACATTGTCCGGCAGGTTTCCGGCATTCAGTACATCATCTTCGTGGTCGACGAGGTCGGCCAGTACGTCAGCGGCCGGCCGAACCTGATCCTGAAACTGCAGGGCTTTGCCCAGAACCTGAAGCAGATCGGCGACGGCAAAGTCTGGCTCGTCGGCACCGCCCAGCAGACCCTGACGGAGGACGACCCGCGGGCCGCTCTGAACTCTCCCGAACTGTACAAGCTCAAAGACCGTTTCCCCATCCAGATCGACCTGGAGTCCAGCGATATCAAGGAGATCTGCTATCGCCGCCTCCTGGCCAAATCAGCGGACGGCCAGCGGGACCTTTGCGACCGGTTTGACAAAGACGGGCAGGCCCTGCGTCACAACACCAAGCTGCACGACGCCAAGTACTACGACGCGGACTTCGACAAGACGACATTCGCCAATCTGTACCCATTTCTGCCGGCGCACTTCGATATCCTGTTGCACCTGCTGGGTTTGCTGGCCAAATCCACGGGCGGCATCGGCCTGCGGTCGGCGATCAAGATCATCCAGGACATTCTGGTCGAAGGACCCGACGACCGAACGCCGGTGGCGGATCAGCCCGTGGGCTGGCTCGCCACCACCGTCACCCTGTACGACGCATTGGAGAAGGACATCCGGCGCGCCTTCCCCTCGATCCACAAGGCCCTCGGCAAGGTCCTTATCCGCTTCGTCGATTCGCCCATTCACCAGGAGGCAGCCAAGACGGTCGCGGTGCTGCAAATTCTCGGCAACATGCCGGTCACGGCCCAAAACGTCACCAGCCTGATGCACGCGGCCGTCGATGCCCCGTCCCGTCGCGATCACGTGGACACGGCCATTGCGGACCTGACCAACGACGCCCTCGTGCCCTTCGGCGAAAAGGACGGCAACCTGTGCTTCTTCAGCGAGAAACTGAATGACCTCGATCAGGAACGGGCCAACCTTCCGGTGCGCAGTATCGAGGCCCGTCGCATTTTCAACGAGGCCCTGCGCGAAGCGTTCAGTCCGCTTCCGTCGACTCGTGTCCACGGTACCCTGGCCGTGACTTCCGGGCTGAAGGCGGTGTCTGGATCGCTGGTGTCCAGTCTCGCCGGGGAACGGGAAACCGTCCAAGCGCTGGTGGAATTGGTCGCCCCCGGCGAATACGAGACGGCCCGTGTCCGTTTGATTGATGAATCTCGGGAACGCAGCTCTTTGCACGTGGTCTATCTCCTGGGCCGAACTGCGTCCCAGATCGACGAAAAGGTTGCCGAGATCTACCGCTGCCGCGAGACCGACAAGCGGTACCACAATGACCCCGATCAGGAAGTCAAGGACTACTGCAGCGGGTTGCTGGACCGCGCCACGAAACTGACCGGGGAACTGCGGCATGCGATCAAAGCTTCCTTGGCCCAAGGATCATTCGTCTTCCGCGGCCAAGCAACCGCTGCTGCCACGCTGGACGCCGATCTGCTGAAGGCCGCCCAAGCCTATCTGGCGGACGTGGCCGGGCAAGTCTTCGATCGCTATGGCGAAGCTGCCGTGCGGGCGGATACCACGCTGGCCGAGAAATTCCTCCGCACCGGGAATCTGAAGGCGGTCACATCGACCGTGGATCCGTTGGGCCTGGTCCAAATCCAGGGCGGAGTCCCGCGAATCCGTACCGACCACAAGGCGTTGCTGAGCATTCGTGACCTGCTCGACAAGCAGGGCACCGTCGAAGGCCGGCGACTGCTGGACACCTTCAGCGACGCGCCCTTCGGCTGGTCGCAGGATACGCTCCGCTATCTGGTCGCCGCGTTGTTGGTGGCGGGCGAAATCAAGCTGAAAGTCTCCGGCCGCGAGGTCACCGTCAACGGCCAGCAAGCGGTGGATGCCCTCCGCACCAACAACGCTTTCAAGGCGATTGGCGTCGCGCTCCGCGACGAACGTGTACCGCCGGAGGTTCTGGCCAGAGCTGCCGAGCGACTTACGGACCTGATCGGCGACACCGTCATTCCCTTGGAGGACGAGATCAGCAAGGCGACGGCGAAGTACTTGCCCCAGTGCCAGCACCGGTTCGGACCGTTGGCCGAACGCCTCGCGACGCTCGGACTGCCCGGCGCCGACAATGTCCGCTCGCTGAACCAGGAGATCGCCGATGTGTTGCTCACGGACGCCTCGGACGCTCCCCAGCGGCTGGGCGCAGAACAAGCCCCACTTTATGATCAACTGAAATGGGCTGGCCAGATCGAGGTCGCGCTCCAGCAGGGTCTGGAGGGCACGGTCCGCGAGATTCAACGACACCGCCGGGAGATCGAGTCCATGCCTCGTTCCGGCGTTCCTGGCCGGCTTTATCAGGACGTGGAAGAAGAGCTGCAATTCGTCTCGGATCGTTTGAGCCAGTACGATTTCGGCAAGCATGCCGCGGACCTGAACACGACCTTGACCACGCTTCAGGCTCGTTCCCGCGACGCATCGATCCAGATGGAGGCTGCCCAGAAGGATACGGTCCGCGAGGCGCAGCAAGATCTGCAGCGGCTGGCCGAATGGCCGGAACTCACCCAGGAAGAACAGTCGCAGACCCTGGGGCAACTCGACGATTTGCTGATCCAGGGAACGCCGGACCTGAAGGGGCTGAAGCAACTCCTCGGACAAGAGTACGTCATCGGATCCCGAGTGAGCGATCTGAAGAAGCACATCGAGCACCTTGGGCGCCAGCGGCGGCTACAGCGACTGAAGGACGAAAAGGCCCAGGTGGAACAGTCGGGGCAGACGAAGCTGTCACGGACGCTGAGCATTCCGGCCGCGGTGACCAGCGCCGCCCAGCTCGAATCGCTGATTCAACAGCTTCAAACCCTCAAGGACGAGTTAGCTCTGTACAGCGAGATCGAAGTGATGATTGTGATCGAACGCGAAGGCAAGACGCAAAGGTGAGCCACCGCCGCGGTAAACGCGGCGGCCTCGCCGGAGGCCCCCGGCTTCACGCCGGGGGAGCCGTCACCTTCCCGCCTAGGCATGAAGGTGAGGGACCGCCGCGGTAAACGCGGCGGCCTCGTGCGGAGGCCCCCGGCTTCACGCCGGGGGAGCCGTCACCTTCGCGC
>Ga0351972_10433_pt1 | contig 9856 bp, 10 predicted proteins | sample TotcelHFGM3001N9_FD_206747 | JGI IMG/M metagenome (GOLD analysis project Ga0351972, IMG submission 206747) | Enriched cells from coal bed in the Powder River Basin, Montana, United States - Total cells FGM rep2 HSBNCT.FGM.300.1.N9 ...
TGACTGAAAAGAGACATCATGCGGCCTCTTCGATGATGCATAGAAACCGACCCTCACGGTCATATTCGAGAAGTACTTTGTTTTTATACAACAATCGTGTTTACATAATCAAGACAATAGGGGTTGATAAAAATAAAAACGGGGGTTAATTATGCGATCCACCAATCCGTCATAATCAGTACGCCGGAATACCTGAAACGGACTATGATATTGACAAAAAAAATGAATAAACATAAACTTCCAAAGTTTTATTCAAATGTTTATCATTTTGATTATATGAAACTATTTTTCATGTTTCAGCAGAAAGGAATGACATGCTTAGTTTTTTGCGTAAAAATGCCGGCACATGGCTGATCAAGGGAATTCTGGGAGCAATTGTTGTGGTGTTTGTTTTCTGGGGGGTAGGCAGCTTTCGTAACGAGAGCAATGCCTGGGTGGCCAAGATCAATGGTGAGACAGTTTCTGCCGAACAATACAACGAGGCTTATAACACCCTGATTCAGCGTTACCGTTCTGCCTATGGTCAGCGGTTTAATGATGAAATGATCAAAATGCTGAACCTGAAACAACAGGCCCTGAATCAGTTGATTGAAAAACAACTTCTCCTGAATGAAGCCGGCCGGTTGAAATTTATGGTTTCCAGTGATGAACTGATTGATTCAATCCGTACCATGACGGTTTTTCAGAATAATGGCGTATTTGATGAAAAGCGATATCGGGCCGTTTTGACGCAGAATCGGTTAACACCGGAATCTTTTGAAAAAATTCAAAAAGAACTGCTTCTGGTGGATAAACTGCGATCATTTGTCATCGATAGTGTTCATGTTTCTGAAAATGAGATCATGGAATGGTTCAACTGGAAACACACCTCGATGCAGATTGACTACGCATTGGTTGATCCGGCCCAACTGACCGATATCGTAGTGAATGACGACGAGATAGGCAAGTATTTTGAGGAGCACCGGGATGAATTTAAAACAGAACCCAAACGGATTGCCCGGTATATTGAAATCAAATCCGCCACGTTTGCAGATCAGGTTGCCATAACCGAAGACGAGATTAAAGCTTACTATGAAACACATTCCGCAGAATTTGAAAAGCCAAAGACCGTGGAAGCCAGACATATCCTGTTCAGGCTGGCCCAGGATGCATCTGCCGAGGCTGTCGAAAAATCCAGGATAAAAGCGCTTGATGTACTCAAATTGATCAAAGATGGAAAGGATTTTGCAGAACTGGCCAAACAATATTCGGATGATCCGGCCAAAGAAAATGGTGGATATCTTGGAGAATTCAAAAAAGAAGACATGGTTCAGCCGTTTTCTGAAAAAGCCTTTTCAATGAAGGCTGGTGAGATCAGCGACCCGGTTCGCACACAGTTTGGCTGGCATATCATTAAGGTTGAAAAGATCAATGAACCGTCTACCCAGACGCTGGATCAGGCATCCCAGGGAATCAGAAAGAAATTGACGGATGAACGCGCCGGGAACATGGCTTTTGATGCAGCGACAACGCTTGGCGAAAAAATAATGGATATCAACAGCTTTGAAAAAGCTGCGGAGGAAGGCAAATACACCATCACGATTACAGAACCGTTTACCCGAAAAGGCCCTAAAGAGATGGCCGCCGCACCCAAATTTGCCGAAACCGTTTTTTCTCTGGAAAAGGACAGCATCAGCGATGTGCTCGATCTGGGAGAAGGGCGCTATTCCCTGGTTCAGGTGATGGACATCATCCCGGAAACCATACCTGAACTGCAAGCCATCAAAGAGGCTGTTCGGGCTGCGGCTTTGAAAGGAAAACAACAAAATCAGGCTGCGGAAATTGCCGCGAAAATTCTTGAAGCGGTCAAACAGGGTAAAACCATGGCAGCGGCAGGCGCACAGAAAGGCGTAAAAACGGCAACAACCGAATTTTTTGAGAGAAACGGAAGAATTGCGGAAATCGGTTATGAACCGGAAGTCATAAAAACCGCGTTCGATCTGTCACTGGAAAAGAAGGTGGCTGACGCGACGATCAAGGGTCAGAAAGGCTATTATGTCATCGCCTTCAAAGATCGGAAAGCTGCTGATCCAGCCGGTCTTGAAAAAGAAAAAGATCAGATTCTGCAGACCCTGAAATCCCAGAAGCAGAATCAGGTCTTTCAGAAGTTGCTTGAGACCATTCGAAAAGCCAGCGATATCCAAATATCGAAATCCTTTACCTGATACGGTTTCGGAGTTGATACCAGTTACCGTGAAAAGGCAGAAACAGAATTCAGAACTCAGGATTCAGAATTCAGTAGAAAAGCGCTATATATCATTTTCATACAGGGGGGTGAACCTCCCGGAATGATACATGAACATTTACCGCCTGCTTAGCCCGACATGATGCCGCTTATCTCTGCGTTTCCACGGTAATCGACCAGCAGCCTGTTCATTTTCAAGACGAGGCAACGGTATGGCCATCTCCTATTCAGACAATCGGCTCGATGATACCCGCATTCTGATAAAAAAAATTATCAGTCAGTCCAAAATTCCGCTTTCGATGGAAGACATTCACAAAGTTCTTCCAACCCTGTATCAGCCTGACCGCCAAACCCTGAGCCTGTTGATGGAAAACCTGGTCAAAGATGATATTATATATCAATGGCCTTCCAAATCCAGAAACCGTAACCCCCGTTTCTGGAATCAGAATCTGCCTGCTTTTATCAGGGAAAAAATCGTCCTTTCCATGGCTGAATCATGTCTTACCCAGAACCAACTGCTAAAGACCATCTGCAAAACCCTGTTCAAATGTTCACAATCGGCATCAGAAAAACACATCAAACAGGCGATTAATGACCTGTTAGCCGAAAAACGGGTGTTCGAACACCCGCCGGTCGGGCGATATCGAAAAACCCGATTTTGTATTCAACCAATCGATATCGATAAATATCTGGACAGGCTTCTGGGCGAGATGGATCGGGTTTGTCATATTCTGAAAAAGGTGGGTGTTACCCCTGACCAGATCATAGAAGCGTTTCACAAAAAAATGGAAATTCCAAAGAATGTTTCAGTACCGGCCCGATCTGTTCGCCCACCGGTATCTGAGTCATCCGCGCTGAATGCTTCGGATCAACTGCTGCAGAAAATGGTGGAGATTGAACCCGAGGCACTGAGTCAGGTCCCGGTCTGGATTCCGGATCTGCGAAAAGCCATGCGCATGACAAAGCCGGAATTCGATCAGGCTGTATTGGCACTGGTTGGCGAGGGAAAAATATTTCTTGATAAACATGCTCATCCTGCTCAGCTTTCGCCTTCTGAACGTGAGCAGATGGTATCCGACCATATGGATGACTGTTATGTGGTTGCCGTCATTCGAAAAGGTGTCCTGAATGGATAATCCGTTTCGGAATCGCATTGTTTCAACCCCCTGGACGTCTGGAGAAGTTGAAGTTCCGGAAATCAATTCGGATGCCTTTAATCTGTGTTGCCAGGCTCTGGATATTGTGCGGCGGGAAAAACACAGCGTTTCGATTCTTTTAACCGGCCAGACCGGCAGCGGAAAAACCCATCTGCTCAACCGGATCCAAAAGCATCTTCGAACCATCAACCGTATCCATCTTTTCATAGCCGTTCGGCTGCACACCAGCCCGAATCGTTTCTGGCGTCATCTTCGAAAAAACTGTATCGAAAGCCTGGAAAAGAAAACGCGTAACAACCGGTCCCAATTGGACCTGATTTTTCTCAGAAGACTTTTTATGGAATGTCATAAACGCACCATTCCGATGAGGTTGCTTCCGGATCTGACAGATCATATTCGATACCAGTCCGATATTTCCCTGTCAACGATGACCGCTTTTGGGAATCTGATCAGAAAGATCAACACTGTCGATACATTGGCCTGGCTAAAAGGCTATTCGCTTTCTGAAGACAGGCTTCAGAAAACCGGTCTGCCTGTCATGGAAAATGATCCGGAAGGGTTTGAAGACGAAGCCAGGGAATTCATAAAGGAATTGTTCCGCCTGGCCGGGCCGGACATACCGATTGTTCTCTGCTTTGATCAAATCGAGGCGCTTCAGCGGTATCCAAAAGATGAAGTCGGACTGTTCACATTTGGACAGGCGGTTCGAACCCTGCATAATGAAACGCAAAATGTTCTGATCATTTCCTGTGTTCAGACATTTTTTCTGGATGACCTGAGAAAAGCGGTGATGGTTCCGGATTTTGATGGCATGAGCGATTTTCGAAAACATCTTGAGCATCTGACATCGGATCAGGCCAGGCTGTTGATTGCCGCCAGACTGAACGCCACAAATGAAGACGATATTCAAAAATCGGAAATCAACCAGTATATCGGCAATGGCATGAAATCATTTCTGGCTGAAGGCAACCGAACAGCCAGAGAGGTTTTGACATATGCCGCATCCGTGTTTGACCGATGGAGCAACCCATCACATCCGTCAGCGTCGGGAGATGTGACGTCTCAACCGGAAGACCGGTTTCTTGAAAATGAGCTGAATCTTCGTGAAGAAGCTGCGATGAAACGGATGACCCCGGATCATCTGGATGACATTATTCAGGGCGCTGTCCCTGCATTATGTCATATCTGGAACAGGCAGTGTCGGGAAACAGATGGCCTTTCCAGGCCGGATATCGACATGACGCTGAAATGCGCTGACAAGACCACGCATATCAGTCTGTGCAATCAGGGCAGCATGAATAGCCTTGCCGCACGGCTTCGGCGTCTGCTTCAGCAGGTGGAAGCAGGGCAGGGGATCGATAACCTGATTCTGATCCGGCATGCCGAACGTCGAATTCCATCAGGTGCAAAAAAAGTCAACAGTTACATCCAGGCACTTAAACAGCGGGGCGCCAGATGGATGACACCTTCCCGGGAAACCCTTTCGGTGTTGGATGCGCTTCGAAGCCTGCTTGGCGAAGCCAAGAGTGGCGACCTGAATAATGCCGGTCAGCCAGTGCTTGAGAAAACAGTTCGCGATTGGGTTCGAAAGGCCGTCAGTGAACCAGCGTGGAATTTTATTGAATCCATGTTTGGAAACACTCCCGCAGATATCGGGATAGACGCAGGTATCCTATTGAAACTGATTGATATTCTGAAATCAGAGCGGGTCATGTGGCTTTCTGATGCCGCTAAAACACTGAATCAGAACCCGGAAACTCTTGAACGTCTGATTCAGCCCGGCCTTCATCGGATCGGCCTTCTGGAAGGACCGCCCCCCCTGCTGTATGACATGGGAACGTCATGAATGGTGCAGAAGAAGGGATGAAAACATGAATCGTGAATTTCGCAAGTTGGAACTTAACCCGTTGCGCCTTAACCGGAATGATTTCCATGTCAATTATTGAAATAGGTCTTTTGGCCAGCTTGCTGGCCGGTCTGATGACAGGAGTGGGTGCACTCTTGGGGGGGGGGCAGCCGGCGTGATGCTGGCCGCCACATCATTTTCATTGATTGTTCCGGGAATTGAACATGGTGATCATCTCTGGCCTGGAAAGGGCGTTTATGTGGTGGTTGCAGGCATGCTGCTGGGTGCAATTTTTCTGGATCGAATGGACAAATGGCTGCCGCATGAACATTTCCAAATGGGTCATGAAGGGCCAGACAGCAGTCTGAGACGGATATGGCTGTTTGTGATTGCCATTACCATTCACAATTTTCCCGAAGGACTGGCGGTGGGAGTCGGATTTGGTAATGGAGATGTCGGCGCTGGAATGAGCCTGGCAATCGGAATCGGACTTCAGAACATGCCAGAGGGGCTGGCTGTCGCCCTGCCGTTGATGGGACAGGGGTACAGCCGCTGGAAAGCCATTGGTATTGCCACATTAACCGGACTGGTTGAACCGGTGGGAGGATTGCTGGGCGTTGCGTCTGTAACGATCTTCAAACCACTTCTCCCCATTGGATTGGCGTTTGCCGCAGGCGCCATGCTGTTTGTGATCAGTGATGAAATCATTCCGGAAACGCATTCAAAAGGCAAGTCCAGATCAGCCACATTTGGCGTGATGATCGGATTTGTCATCATGATGGCCATGGATAATCTGCTTGGGTAAAGGAGTCAGTCAGATGAAAAATTATAGAGGCGTTTCAGAATCGACATGGCGACTATCGCTTGTATGCCTGTGTTTGATTTTGGTTTCATGTGCCGGAACAGGCAGTTATGCAGTAAAAAATGAACCGAAACCTGAACATTCATCAGCGCCAAATTTTCAGATTCAACCCGTTAAACCCCAACCACAAATCGACAAGCTGATTCCCGGCCTGGCGGTACGCTATATCGAAAAAAAATTCAGACACATCAATGAAATGCCCGCTGAAATCAATGCCTATGCTGTCGGCAAGCCGATTTTGATGCTGAATCACCGGTTTAGCGGAGAGGAGCCGGTGTTTGACAGCGGCATGGCACGAGAAGTTGGATTGTGGATCACCGGATGGATTCGTTTTTCAAAAACCGGGCAATATGATCTGATGTCCAGATCCAATGACGGCATTCGCGTCTGGATTGGTGAAAATCAGATCATTGACGATCCAGAGGTTCATTCTGACCGGTTTTCGCCCAAGGCATCTCTGACAGTGACCGAAGCAGGATACTATCCATTAAAAATTCTGTATTTTCAACGAAAAGGCACGGCCTGCATCGAAATGCACTGGAAAATGCCCGGCGAAATGCAATTCTCGATCATCCCGGAAACTGCCTATTCGCATCTCCCGCCTGCAGAAAATAAATGACTACCCCTGAAGGCGTCATCCAGTTCAATCTGTCTTTTCAAAAAACCGGGGCGCTGAATAAAAAATGGATTCAGCGGATTCAGCCCTGGCGCCATATCCTGTTCAAACTGAATCTGATCGGACAGTCGGCCGAAAAATATGATGGATATGGTTATGGCAATATCAGTGAGCGGCTGAGACAACGTGGCAGAGACAATGCGAGTCGCTCTTTTGTCATCAGCGGATCACAGACCGGACACCTGTCTGATCTGACCGTGAATCATTATGCATTGGTGACCGATTGGTGTCTGAAAGATAATGGAATTATTTCCAGCGGACCGCTGAAACCTTCATCGGAATCTCTGACGCATGCGGCGGTCTACGAAGCGGAAGCGTCAGTAAACGCCGTAATTCACATTCACAGTGCAGAATTATGGCATCGAACCAAAAAGTTGGGTATTCCTGCGACACATCCACATGCAAAATGCGGAACACCGGAAATGGCGCAGGACGTTTTGCGTCTGCTTAACGACGCCTCTTGCCGCCGTCTGGGGATTTTCTCCATGGGTGGACATGAGGATGGTATCGTCGCCTTTGGATCGGATGTGATGGAAGCGGGTTTGAAACTGATCCGTTTTTTGGCGCTGCCGTGATCAGAATGATACACAACACGCACGCTCACGATGACGCGTTAACCAGGAAGACAAGAGGGTAGGGGACTTGCCCGGCTTATCTGGAAATTCATCGGGTAGAGACATAATGCATGACTGTAAGGGATACAACCCATATCAGGCTGGACAAAATCATCAGATCACATGCCATTTGTACATGAAACGGCCTTACATCTGAAAACTGGACACCGATATAAGGCTTTTCGACCAGACGTCCATGATACATGTTTGGACCGTTCAATTTTATTTCCAATGCCCCGGTAAATGCCGCTTCTGAATAGCCTGAATTGGGGCTTAAATGATGCGATCCTTCATGAAAGGCTGTTTTCATTGACAATCGGCCACTGCGATTCAAAATCTGGGCTGCCAGCGCAATGATGGGAACAGAAAGTCTTGCCGGGATATAATTCATCACGTCGTCGATTCGGGCCGATGCCTTTCCAAAGCAGATATACGCATCGTTTTTATAGCCAACCATGGAATCCAGCGTGTTGACCATCTTGTACGCTGCAGCAAGTGGTACACCGCCAATCGCATAAAAAAACAAGGGGGATATGACGCCGTCCACCAGATTTTCGGCAGTTGTTTCGACAGCAGCCCGAAGGACACCGGATTCACTCAATTTTGCAGTTTCCCTGCCGACGATGCAGGAAACCTGTTTTCTGGCCCTGGGAAGCCCCTGGGTATAAAGCGTCAGAAATACCTCTTTTGATGCGCTGGCCAGAGAGGATGCGGACAAGCAGAAATATAACAGGATGATCTCCAAACCTGTTTGAATTGCCGGATGAGCAGCCTGGGCAAAGCGCATAAGCATCCAGAAAATAAGCCATGTTCCCGCAATCAGAGAGATCGCAAACAAGGCTCCGGAAATGGTCAGATGTAACGGCAGCCTGCGAAAGGCAGGCTCAATCCGCGAGATTGCGGATCCCATCCATCTGATCGGATGGGGGAAGAAAACAGGATCACCCAGCAGCATATCCAAAAGGAAGGCAGCCAGGATGACACAGGATGACATCTGGATGTTCATTTATCGGCCGCCGCGTGGCTTCTGAGTCGGGTCCGACAAACCATTCCAGGGCAATTCCTCATTAGGAGAAATTGGTGCAGTAGTCTGACATCCGCAGATCATCAGCGTGAAAGCCAGTAGCAGGAAAATCAACTTTTTCATCGTATCCATTCTCACCATTGATAGGGTTTGTATAATTGGAAATGTTTGGCATCAGTCACGATTACGATTGATGAAGTTGGGATCTGTTATGCCGTACCAGGGAAGCTCCTCATCAGGCGATACAGGTGCCCAGGTCAGGCATCCGCTGATCATCAGGATAAACGCCAGTAACAGAATAATCCGTTTTTTCATGATATCCATTCTCCGGGTTGATATTGTTTTACGATTTTATATCGTTTCATCACCCTGTAAACAAGAAAAAAGAGCAGATCAAAGCGGATGAATATTGGTAACGGCTCAGGTATTCAGAATTCAGGAGTCAGAATGGCCTCAATTAAGCTTCCGGCAATTTGCCGACCTTCTCGTCGATTAAAGTTAACATAATATATCTTATGCGACATTAAATATTATTGATTCGGATAATCCCATTGTCAGGCATGACTGGTTATGATAAATTTCAACCTGTCCCGAGTCGTTACAAAAATGATAACCTGGTTACAATTAAAAAAATGATTCTTCATGAATAGCCACGGCCATGCCCCTGACCATCGCCACATATTTTCGATTGCAGAGTTGACCGAAAATATTAAAGTCTTACTTGAGGATAAATATCCTTATCTATGGATATCGGGTGAGATATCAAATATTAATAGACCCTCATCCGGGCATTATTACTTCACACTAAAGGACAATCAGGCGCAGATTTCGGGGGTCATGTTCAAAGGTCAGGCCAGAAATCTGACGTTTGCTCTGGAAGATGGCCAACATATTGTCGGTATGGGAAGGATCAGTGTTTATTCACCGAGGGGCACCTATCAGATTATTCTGGAATATATGGAGCCCAGAGGCATTGGCGCACTGATCCTAGCGTATGAACAACTGAAAGCCAGGCTGGCTGATGAGGGATTGTTCGATGCGTCACATAAACAGCCAATTCCATTTCTTCCCAGAACCCTGTGTGTAATCACCTCACCCACTGGTGCGGTCATTCATGATATTCTGCATATTGTTAACCGGCGATTCAATTCGATTTCCATTCAGATCATTCCGGTTAAGGTCCAGGGAGACGGCGCGGACAAAGAAATTGTCAGTGCGATTGAACTGGCCAACCGATCCGGTCATGCGGATGTCATGATTCTGGCCAGAGGCGGCGGATCATTGGAAGATCTGGCCCCATTCAATTCGGAAGCGGTTGCCCGGGCTGTTTTTTCATCTGGAATTCCGGTCATATCAGCAGTTGGCCATGAAACCGATTTTACCATTTCCGATTTTGTGGCCGATTTGCGCGCGCCGACTCCGTCAGCGGCTGCAGAACTGTCTGTCCCAAACA
>Ga0351972_10422_pt1 | contig 9580 bp, 7 predicted proteins | sample TotcelHFGM3001N9_FD_206747 | JGI IMG/M metagenome (GOLD analysis project Ga0351972, IMG submission 206747) | Enriched cells from coal bed in the Powder River Basin, Montana, United States - Total cells FGM rep2 HSBNCT.FGM.300.1.N9 ...
GGTCCGCTGTGCTTTGAGCCAGTTGCCCGATCATGATCGCGAAATCCTGCTGATGCGAACCTTCGAGATGCTGCCTTACGACGACATCGCTTGCGTACTGGAGATCGAGCCCGCCGCAGCTCGCAAGCGTTATGGACGCGCCTTGTTGCGGCTGCACGGACTGCTGGCCGCGGAAGGAATCACAGGATCGAAGCTATGACCTATCCTCGTTGGGACGATGCCGACAGTGGCGTGGGCGATCTGCCGCGAGAACTTCTCGTCTCACAAGCGGCGGACGAGTTTTTGGAGCGGATCGTGCAGGGCGATGCGCCCGACGTCGAGGCTTACGCCGCGCGGTTTGCTTCGGTAGCAGACGTGCTGCGAGACGTTTTGCCCGCCCTGCAGGTCATGCACGATGAACGGCCGGCAAATCCTCCGCTGGATGGTAATGGGGCCACGCCGGTCATCGACGGGCAACTGGGCGACTTTCGAATTCTCCGGGAACTCGGCCGCGGGGGCATGGGGATCGTCTACGAAGCGGAACAGATTTCCCTGCGGCGGCGCGTGGCCTTGAAGGTGCTGCCCTTTGCCGCCACGCTGGACGGGCGCCGCCTGGAGCGGTTCAAGAACGAGGCCCTGGCCGCCGCCCGGCTGCATCACAGCCACATCGTTCCCGTGTATGCCGTTGGCTGTGAGCGCGGCGTGTATTATTACGCCATGCAGATGATCGAGGGGTCGAGTCTGGCCGACGTGATCGCCCAGTGGCAGCACGCGGCGGTGCCGATTTCACAAGACAAGACCCGGGCGCCGTGCTCGCCGCGGACCAACTCCCATGTGTTGGCGGAATTGTGGCCGGCGAACACGGAACGTCAGACTTTGCCGGCGGCCATCACCCCGACGCAAGCCTCTGCGGCGGTCTCGACCGTCCCGGCGGGAAACGCGACACAGTTCTTTCAGACCGTGGCGCGGCTGGGAGTCCAAGCGGCCGAGGCGCTGGAGCACGCGCACAGCTTGGATGTCGTGCACCGCGACATCAAGCCCGCAAATTTGCTGGTGGATGCGTGCGGCGGTCTGTGGGTCACCGACTTTGGATTGGCCCGGCTGCGCAGCGACGTCGAACTCACCGCCTCCGGAGACATTGTCGGCACGTACCGTTACATGAGCCCGGAGCAGAGCTTGGGCAAGAACGGAATGGTCGACCATCGCACCGACATTTACTCGCTGGGGGCGACGTTGTATGAATTGGCGACGCTTCGCCCCGCCTTCGACGGCCAGTGCCGAGAGGAACTGCTGGCCCGCGTCACCATGCACGATCCGGTTCCGCCGCGACGAATCAACCGCGCGATTCCCGCCGACTTGGAGACAATCATCCTCAAGGCGATGCGCAAGGAACCCCAGGACCGGTATGTCAGTGCGGCGGAACTGGCCGAAGATCTGGGGCGTTTCCTTGGCAGCCGGCCGATTCGTGCCAAGAAGCCGGGGTGGATGGAACGGGTCAATAAATGGTCCCGCCGGCACAAGCAACTTGTCGCCTTCGGTCTGGTCGCGCTGTTGCTGGCCGTGCTGGGATTGGCCGTCAGCAACGTGCTCGTGGCCCGCGAGCGATCGAAGACCCGGCAAGCCTATGAGGAGGTTGCCCGCAAACAGTCCGAGACGGCCGCCGCGCTGGCCCAGCAAGCGCGGCAGCGGGTGCTGGCCGAGCAGAGTTTTCGCCAGGCCCGCGAGATGCTCGATTCGTTCGTCCAAGCGAGCATCGAGGATTTGGCGGTGAAAGAAAGCGACGAAGACATTCGCCAAGCCCTGCTGCTGGCCAGTCTGCCGTACTATCAAAGTTTCATCGAACAGACCCGGGACAACCCGCCGCTGCAGGCGGAATTGGCGGCCAGCCATCTGCGCGTCGCCAAGATCCTGGACGTGATCGGATCGACGCCCGAAGCCCGCGCCGCCCTCGAAAACTCGCTGCAGACGCAGGAGCGATTGGTTCGCGAACGCCCGCACGACGAAGCGTTGCGTCGAGGTTTGTTTTCGATGTATTTTCGCCTGGGGGTGATGCGGGGCGGCATGCCGCTGATGATTGTCCGCCAGGAAGCAGTACAGAGCCATCTCGGTCTGCGGCCGGACCAAGTCGCCCGGCTCCGCGAGATCGTCGCCGAGCAGGATCGTCTGCACAAGGAGTTTTGGAACCAATCGGACGCCGATCCGGCCGAGGCCCGGGCGGCGTTCCGCGAACATTTGGCCAAGGCTCTGGCGGCTTTAGCAGAGACACTTGAACCCGTCCAAGCCCAGCGGCTCCATCAAATCGTGTTACAGCGGCAAGGCGTCTGGGCCCTATGTACCCCGGAGGTGGCCGACCAGTTGGCTTTGACCGGTTCGCAGCGTTCCGCCATGTACGGCATCCAAGAGGCCGCGTATCGCCGCTCTCCCCAGCACGGCAGTTCGAGCGGCCCTTCCGCCGACGAACGCATTCGTCAGATCCTGACGCCGCACCAGTTGACCGTTTGGCAGCAGATGCTGGGAGACCCTACCGATCTGGGCAAATGGGGACCGCCGCAGCGCCGGTCGAGGGCCAAAGCACCTCCCTCCGCTCGGCCTGCGCGATAGCCATTTGTTCCGCTTTACGGTTTCGCCCGCTTGATCGTCAAATCGGCATACGCCGGCAACTCGCCGACGAGCGGCCGGACGTAATCCAAGAACGCCTTGGTGACGAACATTCCGTCGCGGCGAATGAACTTGTCCGGCATCGGCCGGGCGGCGTTGGCCACGTCTCGCAACGCGATCGTGCCGTAGCGGCTGCGGTAAGCCTCGCCGGGGCTCGAATCGCGCTCGATGGTCACCATCACGCCGCCGACGCCCTGTTCCGCCAGTCGCACCGCCTCGCGACCGCAGCCGTACGCTTCGTCGACGTCCAGCTTCACCGCTCGGTCCGCCGCGCACATCTGCAGCGATTCGGTCACCTGAAACTCGCCCCGCCAGCCGAAGCGGTCGCTGAGGATCCGGTGCAGGATCATGGCCGCGCTGGTCCCGCCCATGGCACCGAACTCGACGTTGTGAAAGGCGTCCTTGGTCTGGGACGCACTGACCGGCGTGCCGTCCGGATTCGTAATCCCTTCGCCGCACACGATCGAAACGAACCCGTATTTTCGCTGCGTGTCGGCGACGGCGTCCAGAAAAGCCTCTTGCTGGAACGGACGTTCGGGCATCAGGATCAAGTGCGGGGGATCGGCCGGCGAGCGTTTCCCGCAGGCGGCCGCCGCCGGCAACCAGCCGGCGCTGCGGCCGACGGTCTGGAAAATGGTGAATTGATCGACCCGTTGCATGTCGCGGGCCAGCAGTCCGCCTTGCAGCACGCTGAGCGCGACGTAGCGCGCCGCACTGGGAAAACCGGGCGTGTGATCGACGCCGAACAGATCGTTGTCCACCGTCTTGCAGATTCCCACGCCGTGCATTTCATAACCGTGCTGGCAGGCATACTCGACGATCCGATGGATCGTGTCCATCGTGTCGTTGCCGCCGATCATAAAGAAATAGCGGATGTTGTAGCGTTGTAGCCGCTTCAGAATGGGCTCGAAATGCGCGTCCTGCAGCTTTAACCGGCTGGAACCCAACGCGCTGCTGGGCGTGGTCCGCAAGCCCTTGACGGTGACCGGCGATTCGCCGCTCAGGTCCAACAGGAAATCGTTCAACACGCCCTCGATCCCAAACCGCATTCCCAGAATGCGGCCGATGATCTTCGAGCGGACGGAAGCTTCAATGACTCCCGCCAGCGATGCGTTGATGACAGCCGTCGGCCCGCCCGACTGTCCCACGATGGCATTCCCCTTCAGCATAGCCGGTTCCCCTTCGATGCGATTCACGTCCCTTAATTCCCGCGCGCTCGTGCGTGCGTATTGCGGCAACGACGAGTTTACCGCTTTATGGCGGCGTGGCCCAGGCCGCCAGCCTGTGAAAAATGAGAGAGGCGCCGATGGCTCAGTCTTGATTGCCAGCCGGGCGGGGCTCGCTGACGAAACGAAACAGGATCTCGGTCGCCGCATGCAGTTGATCGATGGCGACCCATTCATCCGCCGTGTGCGCTTGTTCGATCGAACCGGGCCCGAACACGACGGTGGGAATGCCGGCGGCGGCAAAGACAGGAGCATCGGTGCCGTAGGATACGCCCACGCAGTTGCCAGATCCCCCGTAGCGACGGATTGTCTCGCTCAAACGAGCGGCGAACGGACGGCTCAGCTCGTCGGACAATCCGGCGGAAATCAAGAACGGCTGGGCATGCTCGACCAGCGGATCGTCTCGCAACGCTTGCTCCACTGCTTCGACCGCATGCTGGCGCGCGGCTTGCGGATCTTCGCCCGGCACCACGCGGCGATCGATGTCGATCGTGCAGCAGTCCGGCACCGTATTGACACTGACACCGCCGAAGATCCGGCCGATGCTCAGTGTCGGCTGACCCAATAGCGGGTGCCGGCCCCGGGTGGGAACCACGTCCCGGGCGTACTGTTTCAGCACCTCCAACACGCGGCCCATTCGGTAGATGGCATTATCGCCCAACTCGGGTTGCGAGCTGTGGGCGGCGCGGCCCCGTGTGTGGCATTGCCACCGCACGACACCTTTGTGAGCCACCACGACATCTAACGACGTCGGCTCGGCCACAATCACCGCGTCGGGTGCGCGCGGCAGGAATCTCTCATTGCCAGACCACAGTTCGCCGATTCTCAATGCCCCGGTGAACCCATGCTCTTCGTTAACCGAGCAGGCCAGGACGATGGTAGGCCGGCCCGCGGGGCGCTCTTCGGCCAATCGCGACAGGGCCACGAGCATGCAAGCCATGCCGCCCTTGATATCGCAAGCCCCGCGGCCGTACACGCGACCGTCGCGGATTTCGGGCGTCCAAGGCGGAACGGTCATGCCGTCGACCGGCACCGTATCTTGATGCACCTCGAACATCAGGATCGGGCCGCCTTGTTCCGGCGGGATATCGCCGTCCAGACGGGCCACGATATTGTCCCGCCGAGGCTCGATCGTTTGACGCCGCCAGGGCCAGTCGAATCGCTGGAAAAGCGCTTGCAGATAATCCGTAACCCGGTGCTCGAAATATTCGTCGCCGCGGACATCGCGGCCCATCGGATTGACGCTGGGCAAGCGGATTAGATCGCACAGCGTTTCGACAAGATCCAAAGGCATCGCAACCACCTGCAATTTGCATTAAACTTGGGACCGGGCCGAGCGGTTGGAGGTCGGCCACGTTTTCAGCCGATACGTATTTTAGACAGTTTAGCGATGACAGACCAAAACACAACGCTGGCGGACGTGCGGGCGATCGTTCGCCAATTCGTGGATGCCCGCGATTGGCAGCAATTCCATTCGCCCAAGAATTTGAGCATGGCATTGGCGATCGAAGCGGCAGAGTTGATGGAGCACTTTCAATGGATTAGCCCCGAGGCGTCGCGGGCGGTTGGTGGACAGCCCGAAAAGCTGGAGCAAGTCGGCGAGGAGCTGGCCGATGTGATCTGCTATGCGCTGGCCCTGGCCAACGAATTGAATCTGGACGTCAGCGGCATCCTGCGGGACAAAATGCAAAAGAACGATCGGAAGTATCCGGCGGCCGAGTACCGTGGCCGCTATGGTCCGGAAGACGGTTCCGCGGTGCGGAGTGAAACCTCAGGCTCTTTCCCAAAATAAATAAAGTGGTATTGACTCAGATCGACTAAGGAATACCATTGCATGTAGAACGTTCGTTGCAGTGCTTTGTCCTTCTCGACTCTTTTACGAGGGAGGCACACATGCGATTACCGCCCGGCTTATGTCAATGAGAGACCCTCTTCTGCGGCCTCTCGCAAAGTGGGATCAAGGCTCGCTCAGACTCGTTATCTGTCGGCAGATCCAGCGCAGATTCTCGTGTGCTGAACGGCGCTTTGATGGTCTTGTATCGGAGACCTCAACTGTAATGAAACCAAGGAGAACCCGCGGCCGTTGAAAGATGGCTTGTGTACAGTTGTCCAAGCATCGGAGGTGTCTCGCTGGCTTCGTCCTGCGATCTGGCTGTATGTCATCCAGCGTGTCTGTATGATACGTTTGTGATCCCAGCCTCGTCCGAAATGGGCGCTGCTTGACCGAGTCAGTGAGTACTCGCGAGGTGGACGGCTGTGGCTCTCTGGACCAAGTCACTCGGCCCTCGTCGCTGCTGCGGCGAGGGCCCTTTTTTTTTCGAATCGGACCCTTTCAGTGCGGCACTCGAGCCACGTACGAGACCGCGCGCGGCGAGGGAAATTTGGACGGCCAGCCGCGAAAACCGTTGCCGCGCCACAGCTGATATTGATGGCTGCGACCGTTGCCGATTGGGATGGAAACGTCGCCGCTCGACTCGACGGTCTCGAAGGCCGCTGCCAAAGCGGCGGGCGGCGGGTCGCCCGCCGGGGTGACAATCAATCCCGCGGCGCCCAACATGCCTTGCGGTCCGCCCCAGATGTCATATTGGGAAAGGACTCGGCCGGTCCCATTCCAAACAAAGGCGCGAGGCTGGGCCGGCAGGTAGAACGCCAACTCGCTCGCGGCCGCGCGCCCCGTCGTTGCGACGAGAAATGCGCCGTGTGTCTGTGGCAGTTCGCGCCACGCGGCATCGACCCTCCGACCTAATTCCTGCCAGCCCCGCAGCCGCACCGCCGGATCGATGGGGCTGCCTTCGAGGCCCCAGCCGAACGGCAACAGGTACGTCACCAACACACAAGCCGCACCCACCGTGCCAGCCCTGCGCAAACCTGCCGTTCCGGCGCTCAACGGTCGGATGCCGGCAACATGCCCCAGCGCCCATCCACACGCCAGCACCAGTCCAGCCGGAACGAAGCTCGCCGGCCAGTTCGGCTGGACGCGCTGCACCAGAGCCAGTCCCAGCACGCCGGCCATCGGCAAGCCGCTGAAGCAAAACAGATAGCAGGCGCGGCGATCGATGTGGCGAAAGCCGCGAGCGGTTAACAGCAGCACCGCCGCATACAAGGCCATCGTCACCGGCGTCCCGCCGCCGAACTGGCCGGCGAGAAATTCCCCGAACCGCGACAGCCGTTTCACGATTCCCGCGGCCGCCCCCGAAAAGTGTCCGCTGGTATGCTCCGCCGTGATCCAATTGTGCTGTATGTTCCACAGCAAGACCGGGATCAGAAACAACAGGGAACCGGCGATCCAAGCCCACAATGCAGGAGTTCGCAAGCGACACCGATCCGCCGGGCTGACCCGCAGAAACACCAGCGCCAGCGGCAAGAATCCGATCATCGTCTGCTTGGACAGCAGGCCCAAACCGGTAACCAGTGTCGCGGCGGCCAGCCAGAACGCGCCCGATCGCCCGCCTTCCAGAAACCGCCAGAAGCAATACAGGGCCCCACACCAACAGAACAAGAACGGTGCGTCGATCGTCATCAGCAGGGCCAGCGCCGCGTTGCCGGGCGTCGCGGCGGTCAGCAGCGCCGCCCAAAAACCGGCTTGGCGGCCGTACAGACGGGCGGCGAGCAGGTACATCCAAAACAGCCCCAGCGTGCCCAATAGGACGGCGGGCAAACGCACGGCAAACGCCGTCGAGCCCAGGAGAGCAGTGGACAGACCGATCAGCCATGCGACCATCGGCGGCTTGCTGTAGTAACCCCAATCGAGTTGCCGAGACCAATCCCAGTAATACGCCTCGTCGGGGACCAGGTCCAATGGCACGACGGCGGCATAGACGAGCCGGAACAGCAACAAGCTTCCGATCAACCACCAGGTTCGCCGCAGCCATGGGAAGTCTGCCATCGAATTGCCGACATGCCCGCTGCCGACACGCCCGCCGCCGGAGTGTTCTGCACACCCTGTAGACATAAGTTGGGATTTCCTTCTTCAGCGAGCCTCAATTCTTCAGCGACCGCCACGTCAACGCGGCTCCCGCCGCAAACAAAACGGCATTGGCCAGCCAGACGGATAAGTGGGGGAAAACGCCGGCGCGTGCCAGATTCTCGCCCGTCACCAACAGCGGGTAATACACAAGCAGAATCGGCAGAAAGCAGAGAAAGAACACGGACATGGTATCGGACGAGCGGCGGCGCATCGCGATCGGAATACCCAGCAGGGCAAAGCCCAGGCATCCGAAGCCGTTGGCCCAGCGTCGTGGAACCTCCGCCTGAAGACGAAACAGGCGGGCCTGGTGAGTCTGCAACTCGCCAGTCCGCCAATCCGAAGCCGGCGGAATTGCGGTTTCCGTCGTACGGGGCGATTGCAGTGCGGCGAGCAGTCGTTGTTCGCGGATAATTTGGCTGCCGATCCCGCGCGAACAGATTGCGGCCGGAGAGAGGTGATTTTCCGGGCAAAGGTCCGGCTCGCCCAGCGAGACGGCCTGGATGAACCGATCCGGAAAGTGAAACGTGCCGCGGCCGGCAACGTCCAGCCTGCCTTGCTCGCACTCGATCCTCAGGCAGTTGGCCGCGCGATCCATCGCCAGCCTCGCTTGCCTGGCGACCACCGTCACAGCCGGCCGCAGGCCGCGCGGTTCGATGGTGATCACGGGCTGGAACAAGCGATCGTCCTGAACGCCCTTGACCACGATCGAAATGCCTTGGGATTGAAATGACCCATTGGCCTGCAAGAAGCCGTAAGCGACGCGATCCACCGAAGCCACGACGATCCTCCGCAAATTGGGCCGCGACCAGACCGCGCACACATCGTACATCGCACATGTTGCCAGACTCAATCCGTAGGCCAAGATCAGCACCGGCCAGATCAATGCCAACGGGTTGATGCCCAGGGCCTTGACCGCGGTGATCTCTTGCGCGGCGGTCATCCGGCTGAACACCGTACAGATGGCAAACAACAAGCAGCCGGGGATCGTAAACCGGAGCATTTCCGGAATCATATAGGGCAGAAGCTGGGCGATCATGTGCGGCGGCAAACCCTGCCTGACCCCTTCCTTGGCGCCGCCGCCAAGGACCATCAGCAGCAGCGTGACGGCGATCGTCACGAGGAAGATTTTCAGCGTCTCAAGAATGACGTATCGTCGCAGCGTCGCCATCGTGTTGCGGCAGTCCCTTCATCCCCTGGTCGTGTTCCGGGGGGACAACCCTTGTCCCATTTTCAGAACCCAAAAAGTTCGGCTCTCAAGCCGCTCGACGAGTTCGCTCCGCGACGGCGGGATTCGTTGCCCGGCCGCGTTCCGGGCCGGGAAGACGCCGGCGGACAACCGACGGTTCCAACGACCGGTCTGCCGGCCCGTCGGCGCGCTCTCCAGCCGATCTGACGAGTTCGAATATTCCGAGCAAAACCAGACCGCTCAGGTACACCATCCCTGCCGACCACACCACGTCACTGGGATAGTGAGCCCCTTGCATCACGCGTCCCGCTCCGATCAATAAACCGCCCGTCAGCCCCACCGCCACGAACATCATTGCCAAGCGGCGACGGCGACGGCAGCACAGGAACGCGGGTGCTAGCAGGTAGAAGCCCATCGAGGCATGGCCGCTGGGAAAGGACTTGCTGTGCGGGCTGGCGCCCAATTCCCACACGGGCAGAAACGGTTCGTTGCCGCCAAAGGCCAGCGTCTGCAGCGGACGCGGGCGTTGCCAATAAGGTTTGAACACGCCGTTGACGATCAGTC
>Ga0351972_10436_pt1 | contig 9550 bp, 8 predicted proteins | sample TotcelHFGM3001N9_FD_206747 | JGI IMG/M metagenome (GOLD analysis project Ga0351972, IMG submission 206747) | Enriched cells from coal bed in the Powder River Basin, Montana, United States - Total cells FGM rep2 HSBNCT.FGM.300.1.N9 ...
TCCCTGAGCCAGTTCAAGGGTAAGGTGGTCATGATCAACTTTTTTACCTTCTTCTGCGGTCCGTGCCGGGATGAGATGCCGGACTTGAACAAAATCAATAACGAACTCAAGGGCAAAGGGCTTGTGACCCTGGGTATCGCCCTCAGCTCCGACCCGACCCAAATCCGCTTCCTGGTGAAGCAACTGGGCCTGGAATACCCGGTGCTCACCGGCACTGACAAGGTGAGCGAGGACTATGGGAGCATCTCCGTGGTGCCGACCACGGTCATCATCGACAAGCAAGGCAATGTGGCTCAGAGGATCGAGGGCACCCGGAAAAAAGAAGTCTTCCAGAAGATGATTGAACCGTTGCTGTAACGGGCGACCGGGCTGACACTCCGTAACCATCCGGACTGGCGGCCATTGGCGCTGACGGAGCAGCCACCCACCGAAATCAGGTGAGGGGAGGCAGCCAGGGGGAGGTTGTTCCTATCCGGGCCTCTCCCCTTACCCATGCCCTTCAACCGGAGGGAACCAGTGATGGGTTCCTTGCAAGCGCTACCCGAGTGGGCCCAGGAATTGGCGGGGCACTTCCAGGAGGGTGAATCAGCCCTCTTTATCCTGCATGGGCAGGTCTTCGATTATACCCGGGTGAATGGCGATTACCTGCCGTTCCGTCATTTTCTGGGCCATTGGCTGGCCCAGTCCCGCCACGTGGTGTTCTACAATCTCGGCCTGGGTTTGGAGTTCGGGGACGACGTCGCCGAAAACACCTTCCGGCAAGCCCTGGAGCCGCCGGCCCAGGGGCTGGCGCCCGGGGAAGAAGACCCCGAAGACGTCTCCCGGGTCCGGGCCCGGGCCTTGCGGGCCTTGGGGCAGCCCCAGGCCAAACCTCTGCCCCAAAGCCCCCGGGAAGTCCTGCAACTGGCGGAGCGGGTCATGACCGCGCCGTGCCGGCAGGCCTGCCTGTCCCGACCTCTGGCCCTGGTCCTGGAGTACGCCGAAACCGTGGTGCCGGCGGTGGACCTGGGGTCCATGGGCGAGCCGGACCGGGCGGCTCTGGTTACCCTGCTGCGCTGGGCCCGGCTGCGGGAGTTGGTGGAGGCCGGCCACGTGATTATCCTCACCACCGGCAACCTGGCGGAATTGAACCCCAACCTGCTCTTGAGCCGCCATGGGGCCCAGATCATCGAAGTGCCGCCGCCGGATCAGGCCGCCCGACTCCACTTTATCGACCATTTGCTCGCCACCGGCGCCTGCCAACTGGAGCTTTCATCCCAGGGGTTGGCTAATCTGGCCGCGGGCTTGAGCCTCCAGGTGGTGCGCACCCTCCTGCAGCAGTCCCGGCGCGCCCCGCTCACCATGGAGATGGTGCGCAAGAAGAAGAAGGACCTGCTGCGCCAGGAGTTGGTGGGGCTCATCGAAGTCATCGAACCCCGGTTCGGCCTGGAGGAAATCGGCGGGTTGGAACCCATCAAGGGGTATTTCGCCCAGATCGTCAAGGCCATTCACGCCGGGGACGACAAACTGGTGCCCCGGGGCATCACCATGATGGGGCCGCCGGGGGTGGGCAAGACCGCCCTGGCGGAAGCCCTGGCCCGGGACATCGGCTTCAATTTCGTCAAGCTGCTTAATCCCCGGACCAAGTGGGTGGGAGAGAGCGAGCGCAATTTTTTCAAGGCCCTGCAAAGTCTCCGGACCCTCACCCCCCTGGTGGTGGTGGAAGACGAGGCCGATCAGAGCGAGCACGGCCGCGACGAGTACTCCGGCGACACCGGGGTCAGCAACCGCCTGCGGCAGATGCGCTTCGAGTTCACCGGCGACCCGGCCATCCGGGGCAAGGTCCTGTGGATCAGGATTACCAACCGCCCGGACCGGCTGGACCAGGCGGACCTGCGCTCGGGCCGGTCCAGCGAACGGATCCCCTTTTTCATGCCGGATTTCACCGAAAAGTGCCACATCTTCCAGGTGGTGGCCAGGCGGAGTAACATTGCCTGCGACTGTGGGGATTTTGCCGACATCACCCGTTACCTGGAGGCGCGGCATCCGGAGGTGATCACCGGGGCGGACATCGAGGAACTGGTCTTCCGGGCCTACCGCCAGGCGCGTCTGGCGGGCCGGGACCAGGCCCTCCCCGAGGACTTCCGCCAAGTGATCGACGACTTCCTGCCGCCCCACCAGACCGAGGTCCTGCGCCACATGGAGCGCCTGGCCCTGAACCAGTGCTCCTCGAGGCGCTTTGTGCCGGACCGGGTCTGGTCCTGGGCCGGCGGGGGTGGTGAGGCGGAGGAAGTTTGAATTGAAGGGGAATCCACGGTTGCCTTGTAATGTAGGGGCGGGTTTTAAACCCGCCCCTACAATTATGCCCATCATCTATTATCAGGCAAAATGAGGTAAAACCGCTATCAAAGACAAGATCGTCATTGAGGGTAGCGAGGTCCTGCTGCAGGAGGGAAACGGCCCCGGCGAGGCCCGGGTGGCTCGCCGGGCGCCGCTGGAGGCGGTGTTGCGTTATGTGGCCCGGGTGATGCCGTCGCCGCTGCCGCTCTTACCACCGGGCATCCGCTGGCTCTGCCGGAAAAAAGACCTGCTCAACCTGGTGGTGGAGCATCCTCCCCAATGCCGTACCCTGAGGGTCAGCCGCGGCAAAAAAGGCGAGGACGATTACCACCCTTACCGCCTGGCCTTCCCTTATGTCATCTATGTCCTGACCTTCCGCCGGGACGGCTTCGAGGAGATGAAGATGTTTTTCCGGAACAGTTCCTTGAGTTCTCCCACCGATACCCTCTATCATACCAACCTGCCCAACGTCCGGGGAGAACCGGGGCACTACGGCAGTCAAAGGGTCTGCCTGCGCTACCGGCCGGAGATGCTGGAGGGGGTGCCCCTGGCCGCGGCGGTGCCGGCGCTCATCGAGTTCTTCTGGAGCACCGGCTTCAATCAGGATATCGCCCACAGCGCCTTCGGACGGGCTCAGGCTCGGGACCTGCGGTTTGCCAGCCTGGAAGCCTGGGAGACGGCCAGCCGGGAAAATCCGCTGTTCGTTTTAGAGGTGGATTGGGAACCGGCTAACCGGGATTTGCCGGGCTTGTGGTCGGAATGCTTGATGCTGCATGGCGAGACGGCTGAACCCATCGCCACCGCCGAGGAGTTGGCGGATATCCTCTACCGGCTGCCGGTGGGATACTGAGGACGGCCGGAGGGCTTCGGACTCATGGTTGCCCCCCCCCCGCACCCTGGCGCGGCCGGGTTGAACTTCGTTCCGTTGGCGCCCCTGGGCGTGGCCGGAGCAGGACGGCCACGGCTGCGACTCCCCCACCCGCCTTTCAGAACCGGTGATCTCCCGTTAAGCCAAATGGGGCCAAACGAGCCGGTCATGGTCCCCGGGATTAAACATACCCCGTTTTCTTATGGTCTACCTTGCCATGGGTTTTAAAGGAAAAAGCCACCGGGGAATCGGCGGCAAAGCATTTCAGCGACGTTCCCACCAGCTTTCTCAGCGCCAGGAGCAGTTGCTGGGACGAAATATGATTAAAATCGCCCTCCAAGGTAAGATACAAATTATCACCTTTACGGCAAACCGAAACCGTTGGTTGCATGACGCTCTCCCTTTCGTGCCCTGGTACGGCAGTAATGATATGGTTCATGGCTTTTCTCCTCATCCTTGAAATTCTTGGTTGCCGGCTTCCTACCGTGGTTACTCATACACATAACACGATTGAATTTCTCCACACTTGGGGGGATTACTGAAAGTTATGGCAGGATTCACTGATTTTGGATGGGGGAAAGCCACCAGACGGGAAAGATCAGGAGTTTGTCCTTAGGGTGATTTACCTTTGGAGGTCGGGAATGAAGACGGGCGGAGAAGAAGCGTTGGTTTGATGGTGGACTAAAATCCCCAGGGCGCGTCTCAGGCGCCATTCTTGGTGTGCATGACGTACCCTACAAAGGGAAATTATTCTTTTGAGCGCCGATTGGCATATTGCCAGCCATGGTTCTGCGTCATAAAGCTGGCCGCGGGAGGCTGAACGCCTACCTCAAGTCATGGCCCGGGCCCGGGCTCTCACGCCGTCAATCACACGAATCATCAAACGACAGTCTATTGGCCAGATCTGTGACCAGCAGGTTGGATAAACTGGAGCTGAGATAGATTTTCTGGTTTACCACGGTGCGGATGGCCTTCACCAGTTCCTCCAGGGCGCAATCTTTCAGCAGATAGCCCGAGGCCCCGGCGTTGAGCATATTTAAGACAAAGAGACTGTCCGAGTGCATGGAGAGGCCGATAACCATGAGCCGGGGATATTGGGACAATATCCGGCGGGTCGCTTCCACGCCATTCAAGTCGGGCATGGAAATATCCATGATCACTACCTGGGGGGAAAATTCTTGGATGAGCTTCAGGGTAGTGGAGTAATCTCCCGCCTCACCCACCACTCGCATATCAGGTTCACCGGCCAGGAGTTGGGCCAGCCCCTGGCGCACTACCCGGTGGTTATCCGCCAAAACAATTCTAATGGTCATCTTGTATCCCGGGCAGATTGGTTGGACAAGGCACAACGAAATGGACTGGCGCAGACAACCTTTTCGCCGTATGGCCAAAGAGATCAGCCGGCGCAAAACGTTGTGCATAAAATATAGGGATTACCCTAAAAAGCACTTAGGGAATCCCTAATTCTAGTTTCCGGAAAACCTTATTTTTTCAGTTACAAGCGTGCGAGCAATATTGGTCTGTGTTCCTCAGGCGGGCCTAAACTTCCAGGGAGGTCAATCCCTGGCGGATGGCGTATTTGGTGAGTTCGGCGACACTGTGAATCCCCAGTTTGGTCATGACCTGTTTGCGGTGGGCTTCCACGGTCTTGACGCTGACACAGAGACCGTCGGCGATTTGGTTGGTGGTTCTGCCTTCGGCCATGAGCTGCAGCACTTCCCGTTCCCGAGCCGACAGGACGGAAAACGCCGAGGAAGTCGTGGTTTGCCAGCCGGTGACGAAATCCCGGATCACGATGTCCGAGACCCCCGGACTCAGGTAGGTTTTATGGTCGATCACGGCGCGAATGGCTTTCACCAGTTCTTCCAGGGCGCAGTCCTTCAGCAGATACCCCGAGGCGCCGGCTTTGATCATGTTGAGCACAAAGAGGCTGTCGGAATGCATTGACAGGGCGATCACCTTGACATCCGGAGCTCCGGCCAATATCTGGCGGGTGGCCTCGATGCCGTTCAGCTCGGGCATGGACAGGTCCATGATGATAATATCGGGAAGTAAATCCTGGGCCAGTTTCAGCACCTTGCGCCCGTTATCGGCTTCGGCGATGATCTCCATGTCCGATTCGGCTTCCAGCAGGATGCGCAGCCCCTGCCGCACAATCTGGTGGTCGTCCGCCAGGATGATTCTGATCGGTTGGTTCATGCGGTTGAATGAATTGTTTCTTTGGGCCATGGGAATACCCCCCAATCCTCAATCACCGGCAGCCCGCTCCCTGGTAGAAGCCGAAGGGGCACCGGTTTCGATCCGTCCCAATGGGGACACATCATGCTTTGATTATACTTTTACACCTGATGGAGGGTGAATTACAGCCGGGGATTCCCTGATTTTGCCAGGCGCAAAACCTGAATATTACACACCCATTGGAGAAGGCGCCGGCCCAGAGCTTAAAACGGGATCAAACTTCCAGGGAGGTCAGTCCTTGCCGTATGGCATACTTGGTGAGTTCGGCCACGCTGTGAATATCCAGTTTGTTCATCAGTTGTTTGCGATGGGCTTCCACCGTCTTGACGCTGACAAACAGGCTATCGGCGATCTGGTTGGTGTTTTTGCCTTCCGCCATCAACTGCAGCACTTGTCGTTCCCTGGCCGTCAGGATCGAGAAGGCCGACAAAGAGGACTCCGCCGAGGACCACCCGATGACGAAGTCTTTGATCACAATATCGGAAATGCCGGGGCTGAGGTAGACCTGGCGGTTCATCACTGTGCGCACCGCTTTGACCAATTCCTCCAGGGCGCAATCTTTCAGCAGATACCCGGAAGCCCCGGCCTTGAACATATTCAAGACAAAGAGGCCGTCTGAATGCATCGACAGGGCAATAACTTTGACCCCGGTAGATTCGCTCAGGATCTGGCGCGTAGCCTCGATGCCATTGAGGTCGGGCATGGAAATGTCCATGATCACTATCTGGGGGGCAAGTTCCTGGACCAACCTGACCACGTCCCGCCCATTGTCCGCTTCACCCACCACCTCGATGTCCGGTTCCGACGAAAGCAGCGTGCGGAGCCCGTGACGTACTATCTGGTGGTCGTCCGCCAATACGATCTTGATCATATCGCTGTCCCCGCATGAGCCTTCTTGGTGTGCTGGAGGGGTACGGTGAGGGTGACCCGGGTTCCTTTGCCGGCGCCTGGTTCCATCTGCACCTGGCCGCCCAGATAACGCAAGCGCTCTCTAATACTGAAGAGCCCAAAGCCACCGTTATTTTTTAGCTTCGAGTCCTGGCTGAGGTCTTTAATCCCCACCCCGTCGTCTTCCACCGCGATGCTGACGTCGTCGCTTTCCCGGCGTATGGTTACCCGGGCATTGCGGGCTTGCGCATGTTTGACGATATTCAGCATCAACTCCCGCACCGAACGGAAGAGCAGGACTTTGATTTCATCATCCATGGGGATGGGGAGCATGTCTTTTTGCACGTCCACTTTAAGGCCGTGCTGGGCCCGCAGGTGCCGGGCGAACCATTCCACTGCCGCCTCAAAGCCAAGCTCGTAAAGTACCGGCAGGCTCAATTCGAAGGTCAAGGATCTGGTGTCCTGGATCATCTGATCAATCAGCTCCCGCACCTCGCTCAGGGATTTGGCCTGTTTCTCGGCGGTGACGGTCTTTTGCAGCACCCCGAGCTTGATCTTAGAGATGGCCAGGGCCTGGCCGATATGGTCATGCAGGTCCGTGCCCAGTCGCCGCCGTTCACGCTCTTCGGTCAGAGACAACTCCGAGGCCAGCGATTGGAGCTGCTCCTGATAGGTGCGGATATCGCCCTCGGCCTTTTTCCGGTCAGAAATATCCGCAATCATGCCGATGGCAAACTGCGGCGCGCCGCCGACCCCCCGGAGCAGAGATACGGTCACCTGTCCCCAGACCACCTGGTTGTCCTTATGCAGGTAACGATTCTCCCGGGAGTAGGAATCCCGCAGACCCTGGCCCAATTCTTTAAACAGCCGGGCGCTGGGCGCGGCATCTTCCGGATGGAGAAAGGCGGTAAAATTTTTCTGAACCACCTCGTCCTTCGTGTATCCCAGCATTTTCAGGAAAGTCGGGTTGACATCCAAGAGGCGTCCTTCCAGATCCCCCAGGGACATACCGATAGCCGCTTCTTCAAAGATTTTGCGAAAGCGCTGTTCCGTTTCCCGCAAGGCCGTAATGTCACTGAACATGGCAAAAGCCCCGACAAAATGGCCATCTTCAAATAAGGGCACCGAACTCATAATGACCGAAGCCAGTTCCTGGTTCTTGCAGGTGATATCCAGTTCCTGCTGCGCCACCTGGTTCATGCGGTTCTGGGCCATGACCTCCCGCAGACGCGCCTGATTGTCTTGATCCAGCAGGTCGTAAATCTTTCGGTTTTCCAGCGTGTCATGGCCGGTAATTTCTCGCATCCGCCGGTTGGCGAATTTGATGCCGCCGGTTTCATCGATAATCCAGATACCTTCGTGGGCATTTTCCACCAGCTCGCGATATTTCCGCTCTGACACTTCCAACTTGCGGTAGAGCACGGCATTTTCCAGGGCTATGGCGATCTGGTTGGCAAAACTGACAATAAACTCCCGGTCGCCATCGGTGATCACGGCATCCTCGTGGACGCGATCCGCCATGAGAACGCCGATCACCTTGCCCCTGACCGTCAGGGGCACCAGAATGAAGGCCTTGGGCTTGAAAAATTGGATCAAACGGTTGTTCATGTTGAGTTTGCTGCGCCCCACATCTTGAATCACCACCGGGATGCCGGTCATGGCGACCCGGGCAATGACGTTATCCACTTTGCTGATGGGAATCCGATAATTCCTTACCTGGTCAAACATTTCGGGGCTGATCCCCTCGGCATAGGTAAGTTCCAGTACCTCCCTTTTTTCGTCCATGAGGAGAATCCCGGCCCGATCCAATTTGGCCGAGTTGATGAGCAGCCGCAACGTTACCTGCAGCAGTTTCTCCAGGTTGAGAACCGAGAGCGCCGCAGTGCTGGTTTCCTGCATGCAGATGAGTTGATCGATCTTTTGTTTTAATTGAATATTTAACCGGTGAATTTCATCAAATTTCTTCTTCAGCAGTTCTTTATCCCGCTCCAGTTCATCAATGGTGTAATTGAGCGCCCGCCAGGGCACCAGCAGCCTCAACAAGCCTTCTTTTAAGGAAAAATTTCTCTGCCAGGTAAAATGATACTCGCAATACTCATCACCATGAAAAAAGCATTTAGTTTCTTCGATGGTGGCGGGGGGAAGATTCCAGATGGTGGGAATACCGGAGTATATACCCTTATTGAACAAACAATAGTCAATATTACTGGGGATTTCTTTGAACCAGTGCAACCGGACGACCGCACTATCACTGGTGGTTTCTACCAATTCAATTTTCTTGTTTTTATTAAATTTATCGTTAATAGCTTGAACTTTTTTCAGAGTGCGGCGGGGGTTTTTGTAAGCGAACAGAATAATTCGCTGTACATAGCCTAATTTTTTTCTGGCCGCGGACTCAAAGGCAATCTTAAAAGCGATTGAGTCATCCTGGGTGATCGCTTTGGCGTTCTCAAACATCTTGCTGACCACATCACTGGACACCCAGTTATGCGTCTCCATCAAAAATTCTTGGGGATTGGCGAGGCCGTCAATTTCCGGGCCCAGACCCGTAAAGAGACGGTGAACTTCCCCAGGCATAGTCTCTTGAAAGTATTCGATTATGGCCCGGGTATTAAGGCAACTATGATGCTTCTCCATCTGAGTATCTGTCCTGAATTCCCCCGCAACTTTACCGTGCTTCCCTTTAACCGCATGATAAAGAACTATGGACAAATGTCAAGAAAAAGGACTGCCGCGGCCGGTGTTACCGGGTTACGACTAAGAATCCCGCGGTCATAAACAATAACTCCGCCGTCTTCTCCAGCAAAAAAGCAGTTGCCTGGTCATCTTTCTTAGACCTGTCTGGGCGCTATTTTTCCCCACGAAAATCACCCAAATCTCTGAGGTAAATTAGGGTATTTATGCGTTAAATCAAGAGGTTTCCTCATTGTGGCCCTGACCTATCTTCGGTATCGTTCATTGGGGTTTCTTTACTCAGGCGGGGGGTGGTGTGCCCGAGGAAAATCCAACCTCATAATTAGGCAATTAGAAACGAAAAATAGGGATTGTCCGATATCCCTGCTCTTAAAAGGCTAATATTTTAGAAGATTTGCCTATCTCATTCACGCACTGGAGAAAGAAGCTATGAGCCATCGCCGCATTCAGGCTAACCTGCTGTTTTTATTAATTTATTTATTTTTAATTGCCCAGGCTGCCATGCAGGCGGTCGTTTTACCTCCCTAACTTGGGGAATTCAGA